>Ga0194130_10000340_pt1 | contig 91173 bp, 79 predicted proteins | sample TA2KigsurfametaG_FD_160084 | JGI IMG/M metagenome (GOLD analysis project Ga0194130, IMG submission 160084) | Freshwater microbial communities from Lake Tanganyika, Tanzania - TA2015050 Kigoma 12 surface | ecosystem: Environmental > Aquatic > Freshwater > Lake | place: Tanzania: Lake Tanganyika... | reverse complement strand
GACATTCAACAATCTAGCGCCAGTTCAGAGGTCACTCGCGCCGTTCGACGCTTCAGAGATATCAAAGGGCTAACAGAATGATGGCGGGTGCCGGGGTCTTGAGCAGGTCAGTTATTTGAAGTTTGCTTTAAGAGACTGAATAAAGTGAGGGGCGAAATGGGATCATTCGAAAATGATTTGAACGACTTGTGTTTCAAAAAATCCAACAAAATGAAGAAGGCCCTCGATCGCCAGGGTTTCTGACTTTCATGAATCCAACATTTTTTCTTGATGTTTTTCGATATTCGGGCCACCTTGACTGAAAATTTGATTGCAAGCATTCAAATTGAATGATTAAAATGAAAATCGTTGGGATCAGGTGAATATTTGGTTAATATTAGTCGTTTCAATCTTGTATTGGGACTGACTCGATTCATTAAAGCTGGTTCCAACCCGGTTCTTCTTTTTCATCATTTTCATGAAAAGGTGGTACCCCATGAACACGCTCTCCCCACGGTGGCGCCGGGTTCCGAAAGGATTTACCCTCATTGAATTGCTGGTTGTGATCGCCATCATCGCCATTTTGATCGGCTTGCTGGTTCCCGCGGTGCAGAAGGTCCGTGAAGCCGCCGCGCGGATGCAATGCTCCAATAACCTCAAGCAACTGGCGATCGCCTGCCATTCGTTTCAGGACACCAATGGAAGCCTGCCCGCCGCGGTGCAGATGCGCGCCGGGGTGAGCCGAACGAACGCGACCTTCACCGGCAACCCGCTCACCCCGCCGGCCAACCTGAACTTCGGGCCCAACTGGATCGTGATGATCCTGCCCTACATCGAGCAAACCGCGCTCTTCACCTCCGTTTCCTCGAGCATCAACAGCTACCCCACCAACGGCGATGCCAACTGGCGTTCGATCCGCTCCAACCAGTTTTCCACCGTGGTTTGCCCGTCGGACACCGGCACCAAAAACGCCTACACGGGCGTCGGTGGTGGCTGGGCCCGCGGCAACTACGCGTGCAATGCCGGGGGCATCCACGGTCCGGACGGAGGCTGGACCGGGACGGAAGGCGGCCGAATCCCCGTCAATTCCTGGGGTTGGGCCGGGCTGCCAACCGACCTGGCCGGCGGCGGAGTCATGTGCATCAACTGGGGCCACAACATCGCTCGCATCCAGGACGGCTCTTCCAACACCATCATGCTGACGGAAGTCCGCATCGGCGCGCACCTCAGCCCGTTGGATCCCCGGGGCACCTGGGCCCTCGGGTTTCCCGGGGCCAGTGTTGTTGCGGGACATTTTAGCTGGGACAACACGCTTCCCAACAACACGGAAGACAACTCCGATGACTGCGAAGGTTGCATCAACGATTCCAGGGGTGGGATGGGCGCCTGGCCTGGCTGCCCTTATCAGCAAGGGCAGGCGCGGGGCCGGCACACCGGTGGCGTGAATGTGGCGATGGCCGATGCCAGCGTCCGGTTCGTCAGCAATTCGATCAGCCAGGCCAACTGGTGGTTCATGAACTCGGCGAACGATGGCCGATCCCATAACTTTGGCGACTGATTCATGCCGGCTGAAGGAGGTCATCGCGCGCGCCCCGGCCCGAGCCTCCCCAGGCGGCTGAACGGGTTATTGACATCACCTTGCGGCCATTCATGATGCCTCTCCCCGACTCCCGAGGATACGGTTGACATGAGCAACTCATCGCGCACCTTGGCCCTGTTATTGGGCGGCATGGCTTTCTGGCTGGCGGGATGTTCCGAATCAAAGGTCAACATCACCGGAACCATCATGAAGGGTGGCAAACCCCTCGTGGTGAGCAAGGAAACCTATGTCACCTTGCAGTTCCTGCCGGAGTCCGTCGCCAGCGAGGCGCAAAGCAACTCCTACTCCGCCTCTTTCGACCAATCCACTGGCAAGTTCCGGCTGGAGCTTTCGCCCGGCAAGTACAAGACAAACTTCATCATGGCGTTGCCCGCCAAGGACGGACAGATGAGCCGACCCTTGCCACCGGTGAAGTCGGCGACTCCCTACGACCTCACCAAGAGCCAGGAACTCACCATTGAGGTCCCCTGATTCACGGGGCGCCTTCCCGCGCGTTGCCGCGTTGGCGGTGCTGGCCATCCTTGGATTCGGACTCATATCATCCTTGCGTTTTGGCAACCTGGCCGTCCTTCCGGGAAGCACTCCCCCCGGAGACGCTCACCTGGCGGCATTCGTGCTGTCGCGGCCGGGCGTTCCCATCGTCTTCACCTCGCGATCGGACACCTCGAGTTTTCTTCCCGCGGCGCCCGAGGGGGAAGGATACCGTTTCCCCGGCCAACCCCTTTGGCAGGCACGCGAAGGCCGTTTGCGGTTGCTGGCCGCCGATGGCCGGGTCCTTGAACTCACCTGGGGCAAGCCCCTTCCCGATGGCGACACCCTGATCGATGTGATGAGTCCATCCGTGTCGCCGGATGGCCTGCGAATCCTGTTCGCCGGTCGCCGGCGGGATGACGGGCATGGCCGTTTCCGGATTTATGAGGTCGGCGTTGATGGCCGCGGCCTGCGCCAACTCACCGGCGGGCAAGACGACCCGGGCTGTGACGCGGTTCCACCCCTCAGGTGGGATGCCCAAGGGCAGAAAATGCCCGATGAGGAGAGGAGGAAGATAGATTACGATGATGTCGATCCGGTGGAACTGAACGATGCCGGCCGCGGCATCCTGTTCGCCTCAAGCCGCTCACCCGACCTGGGGCGGGACCATTCGAGGCGATCCACGGCTTTGTGGTTGCGCGGAGCCGGCGGCTCGGCGCGTCCGGTGAGCGCCAACAGGAACAACGACCGCTGGCCATTCCTGCTGAAGTCGGGCTACTCAAGCTACACATCCTGGAGCCGGAACCGGGAAGTCGTGACGGGGGACGGAAAGGACATCGCCCCTGTTCTCGCGGTAAGCCATTCGCTGACCCGGCCAACCGACCAATGGGAGGCGTTGTTCGTCCAGATCCCCGGGGGGCACTTCGGTTTCATGGCCAAGGTCGGGTTGCCAACCTGGCGCGTGCGGCCTTTATTCGCCAATCGGCTGGTGTTCATGACAACCAAGGGAAATCCCCGGTTGGATGGTTCCGACCCCCTCACGGTCGCCCAGGTGATGCCCGGATCGATAACCCGATCACCCAGCTCCACCGCTGGCATCCCGATCGACCCGGAGCCAATCGGCATCCGCCTCGGTCCGGCCGCCGATGCCGACGGCCGCCCGCTTTGGCTTGCGACTCCAAGCGCTTTCCCCCCCGACCGGGTGATTCTTTCTGCGGCAAGCGGAAACCGGGATGGCGCCCCGCCCGAAGCCGGCCGTTACGGGCTATTTTCCTTAAAGGACGATTGGCCGGAACAGGGCGATCCGCCAGCCTTGGCCTCTGTTGATTGGAGCCCCGTTTTTGATGACCCTGACATGGTTGATGCCGAACCCGTCGCGGTGCGCCACCGGCATATTCCCCCTCAGGCGGAAAGCGCGGGCATTGTCGCCACGGTTCCCGATGCCGTTCGCCTTGAGGATGGGACGCGGTATGGCGGCCCGTTCGGTCATCTGTTCGCCACGGCGCTGGGAGGGCCGACGATGATGGCGGGCCTGCCCGGCCAAAGGGCGGATTCGGGCCAGGGGCCGATCCATGATTCACCGCCATCAGGATCGATCGATCACCTTCGCATCTATGCGGCGCGTCGCGACCGGTTTGATGATGCGGTTGTCCCGAGGATTCCGGGTGACTGGAGCCTCATCCTGAAATTGCCGGTGCGCGACGGTGCCAGTTCGGGCCGCATTCCCACCGATGCGCCGACGGTATTGGCGGGCTTCGGCCGGGATGGCAAGATCGTTGAGTGGGGGACGCATGCGAAAGACAACCGGGGAAGATCATCGCGGTTTTACGCCTTTGCCGGCGATCATTACAGCCTGGCGCAACCCCATGCCAGGCATTTCTGCGTCGGATGCCATGCCGGGCACAGCGGTTTGCCGCCGGAGGTCCATCAGCATGCCGAGCGACATACTGGCGGTGCATCACCATGAGTGAACGCTTGGATCCTTCCGGCACCGCCTGGGGAAAGTCGCTTTCCCCCGTTCAGGTTGTCGCTGTTCTGTCGGCCGCGGCGGGGATCGCGGCACTGGCCTACTGGTTGGCCATGCCCGCTTCCGTGAAAAACATCACCGGAACCGTCACCCGGGCCGGCAAACCGCTTGTCGCCACCGGCGAGGGTGAACGGTTGCATGTCATTTTCGTGCCCGAGGTGCGCCGGCCCGACGAGTTCCCCACCCGGGCCGAGTGCGACGCCGCCTCGGGCACTTTCCGGATTGGTGAAATCCGGCCGGGAAAGTACCGCCTGGCGGTTCATCTATTTGATGAACGGCACATGGACGCGCTTGGAAACAAGTTCGATCCGGGAAATTCACCCATCAGGGGCGATGTCGCCGCCAGCAACCAGGTGATCGACATCCACCTGCCGTAGATTCCCGAAACCGGATACGGCCGGTTGAAGCACAGCTTTTTCGAATCATTATTTGGTGTCGAGCTAATTTCATAAGCCTGAGAGCCCGCAGCGGAGTGAGCGGGGTCTATAGAAATTCACCCGATCACTCCGGAGCTTTTTTGAATCAACTCCATTGGCACTTTTGTTTTTCCGCGTTGTGAAACCGGCGCATCGATTCGAGACCCGCCCTAGAGCCAACTTCAAATAACTGACCTGCTCAAGACCCCGGCACCCGCCATCATTCTATTAGCCCTTTGATATCTCTGAGGCGTCGAACGGCGCGAGTGACCTCTGAACTGGCGCCAGATTGCTGAATGTCCGCGAGGGCCCCTCACTTCGTTCAGGGCTCCTAGGCATCGTCAGCCTTTGTCCGGCCTTCATATTGAGATCCATTCATCGCTTAGGAGCCCTGAACGAAGTGAGGGGCGAGTCGATCAAGGAACAACACCAGGAGCCATAGCAGAAACAAAAGAGCCCCAGTGGAGCCGAAGTAAATTGGGCATGTTACAATATGCTCGATTCGCATTTTTATCGGGATTGTCAATCTAACTCATCTATTTGAAGCCTGATCTAGAGCCAACTTCAAATAACTGACCTGCTCAAGACCCCGGCACCCGCCATCATTCTGTTAGCCCTTTCATGGCCCTGAAGCGTCGAACAGTGCGAGTGATCTCTCAACTGGCGCCAGATTGCTGAATGTCCGCGAGGCGCGAGTCGATCAAGGAACAAATACATGAGCCATAACAGAAACGAAAGAGCCCCGAACGCAGGCGCGTAGCGCCGGAGTGAGCGGGTCGATTCCGGATCCAAACCCGCTCATTCCGCCTTCGACAGCGTTCGGAGCTCTATTGGTTTGACTCACCGCACATTTGTGTTTGTTCTGTCAGCGTCAACAATTCAACTCACCCATTTGAAGCCCGATCTAGAACGAAGACGGGTCAAGCGGGGTGCTGCTGGTCGATTGGCAGTAAATCAGCCACATCGCGGGGTTCAGCGAATAGGAAACGGAACGCACCGAGCCGTCGCATTGCAAGGCTTGGAGTCCCCCGATGTGCGGCCCCCCGAAAATGAGGCCGCAGGTTACCACCCGCCCGTTGGGCTGGGGGGGCGTGACGGGATTGGTTCCGCTGCTGCCTTGGGCGAAGCAGATCGTGTCATTGTCCCAACCGTCGGTCCAGCCCTGGTCATCGTTGCAATCAGGGGCCGTGGAGGCCCGAAGTTGGTTGATGTATTTCTCTCCAATCAGAAGCGTGTTGGATGTGCCTTTTTGGATCTCGGCAAGCTTGACGGGGAAACCCGAGGGCTTGAGCGGCCCATCGAGGCTGTTGCTGGCCGCGTTGAAGGCGCTCCATGATCCCCATGAGCCGCCGTTGCCCACATAATCAGCCATGGCCCGCCGGCCGTTGGCCACCGACGACCAGGTGGACTGTGAGTACGGGAAGGAAGTGGGCCCGCGGACCGAGGGGCAATTGTAAGTCTTGATGGAGGTCGAGGCCACGGTGACATCTCCGCCTGGAGCCGTGCCCTGGGGTGTTTGGTAGAGCGCCGTCTGCTCGATGAACGGAAGAATCTGATAAGCCCACCCCCAGGTTTGCTTGTCGAAAGATGCGGGGGTGCCGCCGATCATCAGGCGGTCGGATGTCCAAGCCAGGCCCCCCGAGGGAAAGGCCCCGAAGGTGTCATGGTGGCCATGGAAGGCCAGCCCCATCTGCTTGAGATTGTTGGTGCAACTCATGCGGTTGGCCGCCTCACGCACCTTCTGGACGGCGGGCACCAGCAGGCCGATCAGCACCGCAATGATGGCGATGACAACCAGCAGCTCGATCAGGGTGAATCCGCCGCGCTTGGATCGTGACGACATATCAGGCCTCCCCAAGGAAATGAACAAATCAAAAAGGAAAGGAATGTCCGGGTGGGATCACGGATTGCCGCAATTCGCCTTCCGAGAGGGTGTAGACATCGGTCCTGCCCCGCAGGACATGCCGTTTGCCGCCATCACCCTTCTTTTCCTAGGCGACAACGGGAATGGCGGTGCCGGTTTCCTTCATCATTCGGAGTTCAACGCCCCAGACAATGACATACTTTTCCTTGTCGACGGGGGAGACAAGAAGTTGATCGGGCTTGCCCTGTTCCTTGAGGAACGGCCTCAGCTCCTTCTCGCTGGCGGGTGGCCTGTTGAGCTGGACGGTGGCGCGAAGGTAGGCGTTGCCGATCCTTTCCAGGTTTTTGGCAGAAGGGGAGTCAAGGCTTGGCGGTGGCGCCAAGCCGGAGCATCCGGCCGCCAAAAAAGAGCATGTAGGCGAAAATCACCGAAAGAAACAGTCGCACGGGGAGCATGACGAACTGTCCGGGAGTTGAAAAGAACGAATCTAATCCCGTTTCAAATCGCCGGCAAGTGTTGTGTTCAGTTGGGGTTATTCAGAGGCTTGACCAGTCGGGCCAAGCCTTTTGAGTTTTCCGGGACATTGTCGGCAGGAACAGCCGCGGGGACTCACTTGCCCAACGACTTCTCGATGAAGGCGAACAAGGCCGTGGTGCCGGGATCGCCGGGTTTGCCCAAGTCGGCGTTGATCCGGTTGTGGCTGGTCTCGCGACCGCCGTAAAGGGTTGCCGGTATACCGGCCGCCTTGAGCGTGTTGGCCAGCCTCAGCGCCTGGGCCGTGGTGTCGGGGTGATCGGCGACATGAATGATCAGGAAAGGGGGGATACCCTTGTCCTTGGCCACATGGATGACGGCCGAGAAATCCTTGTGCTTGGCCGGATCGTTGCCGAACTTGACCCGGTGCCCGAAGGTGGCCATCGGCAGGCCGTGGGTGCGCCAGCGGGTCTCGGCCACCTCGATGATCGCCGGAACATCGAAGGTGTCGCCGTCGACGGGCACGCATCCCTTGACGCAGGAAAGCGGCACGCCCTCGGCCTTGAGGTATCGGTCGTCGGTGCAGACGATGGCGGCGAGTTGGGCGCCCGCCGAATGCCCCATGATGAAGATCCGCGACGGATCACCGCCATGGGAAGCGATGTTTTCCCGCGTCCAGCGCACCGCCTTGGCGACATCGCGGATGATGGTTTCCATGTCCACCTTGGGCAGAAGCCGGTAGTTGGTCGAGACGAAGACGAAGCCTTTTTCGTTGAAGGCCTTGGGCTTGAGCTGCACCGAGGACTTGTCGCCCGTCTGCCAGCCGCCCCCGTGAATCCAGAAGACGACGGGAAGGTTCTTGGCGTCCTTGGGCGCGTGGACATCCAGCACCTGCCGTTCCACCGCGGGGTTGGCGTAGGGGATGTCCTTCTTCAGGTCCTGGCCACGCGAGAATGTCGCGGCGGCAAGGGCGATGGCGAGGCAGGCGAACCGGCTCATGGTGGTTTCTCCGTGGCGAATTTCGGCACGGGGAGTGTACCACCGGCGTGGGGCCAGTCCAACCGGCAGGCGTGTCAGGCGTTTTGGGAGGCGAGCAGGGCGCGCACTTCCGAGGCGCGGGTGGCGGCCAAAAGCGCCCGGGCCAGTTCATCGGCGGGCGCGCCCAGCCTCGAGGCCAGCACCTTGCGAACCTGCCGCAGCGAGCGGACCGGCACGCTGAGCCTGCTGGCGCCGAGCGAGGCCAGGGCGATCGCGCCGAGCGGGTCGGCGGCCATCTCGCCGCAGACGGTCACCGGCTTGCCGAGGGCGCTGGCCTCGCGGATCACGCCGTGGATGATGCGAAGCAGGCCGGGATGCAGGAAGTCGATGCCCACCCCCGCGACAGGATCGTCGCGGCTGACGCCGAGCGCCGAGGCGAAAAGGTCGTTGGTGCCCAGGGAAACAAAGTCGACGCGGGGCAGCCACTGGGGCAAAAGCGGCAGGGCGCCAGCGTTCTCGACCATGATCCCCAGCTCGACCGGGGTGTTGTCCGCGAGTCCCTCGCGGGCAAGCGAGGCGCGGGCTTCCGCGAGCGTCTCGCAGGCGAAGTCGAGCAGTTCGGTGGCGCTGACGAGGGGGATGAGCAGGCGGGCCGGCCCGGCTTCCGCGGCGCGGACGATCGCCCTGACCTGCTCGCGGAACAGGCGGCGCATGGGAGGGGAGTCCAGCACGAGCCTCCAGTCGAACCCCCGGGCGGACTGCCCGGGCAGGGCCATCGGGCCGGCCTTGTCGGGCCTCAGGTCGAAGGTGCGGATGCAGACGGGGCCGCCCCGCATGGCGAGGATGAGCTTGCGATAGATACGCTCCTGCTCATCCTCGGTGGGCACGGTGCGGCGCGCCAGGAAAAGAAACTCGCTGCGGAAAAGCCCGATGGCGCGCGCGCCCTCGTCCCAAGCCTGCGCCGCCTCGAAGAACAGGTTGACGGTCGCCTCCACGGCGGGGCCGGCGGGGGCGCCGGCGGGGGCGCCCGCCGGAATGGCTTCCACCGGTTCGGCGAAGAACGACTCCGAGTCGGCGGCCAGCGGGCTGGCCGCCTCCACCTTTCCGGCGGTGCCGTCGACGCGCAGCCATCGGCCCGGCGTCGCCAGCGAGGCGAAGTCGGCGACCTGCCCCACCATCGGCAACCCGAGCGAACGCGCCAATATCGCCGCGTGGCACTGCGGGCCGCCATGCTCCACCACCACTCCCGCCAGGCGCTTGCGGTCGACGGCGAAAAGTTCCAGGACCGATGCCTCCCTCAGCACCAGCACCAGCGGACTCCTCGAGTCGGTGGGCCCGCTGCGCCCGCCCTGCAGCCTCCAGAGCGTGCGAATGAACACATCCTTGATGTCGAAAATGCGTTCCTGCATCAGCGGCGCGGACACCTTCTGGAACGCCGCGACATACTGGTCGAGCGTGTCGAGCACCGACGCCTCGGCCGACAGGCCCGACCTCACGCGCGCCCGCAGGTCGCCCACCACCCCGTTGTCCTGCAGGATCATCCGCTGGGCCTGCAGGATGGCGCCGTGGTCCTCGCCCAGAAGTTCGGCGATGGCGCGCTCCTGGCTCACCAGTTCCTCGCGGGCCCCGGCGATGGCGTTGTCGAGCCTGACCATCTCCCGCTCGGGGCTCTCCGACTTCATCCCCAGAGCCTTGCGGTACTCGTCGAACCCGTCGATCACATAGGCGCGCCCGATTCCCGTTCCGGGGCTGAGCGCCTTGGCTTGCCAGGCGGTCGCCTCCCGGGCCGGCGCAGTGTCGTGCGCCGCGCTGCCCACCTGGTCGAGCCACCAGGCGTCCTGCACCAGCGATGAAAGCTGGGCCGCGACGGTCTTGAGCATCCTGACATCGTTGAGTCCGAAGTCGCGGTGCTCCACCGTCTGCACGACCAGAACGCCGCGCAGCGTGCCCGCCTCCAGGAGCGGCACTCCCACGAAAGTCCTGAACGGATCCTCGCCGGTCTCCTTGAAATACTTGAATCGCGGGTGGCGGGGGGCGTCCGTCTCCACCACGGGGGCCATCGTCTGGGCCACGAGGCCCGTGAGGCCTTCCGAGAAGCTCATGCGAACCCGGCCGATCCCCTCGGGATTCAGGCCGACCGTGGCCGCGAGCACCAGTTCCTCGCGCTGGGGATGGGCGATGTAAATCGAGCATACGGCGGTGCGGAAGCGCCGCTGCATCAACTCGCAGATGTTCTGGAATGTTTCCTGCCGGTTGTGCGAATGGGAAACGAGCTGGCTGACATCCTCGAGGGTGAGAAGCAGGTCGTGGTCGTTGTCCATCGAGACGGCCGGCAGCCGCGCGGGCGTTGCTTGTGGCACTCCGATACTCCCGGAATCGGTCGTGTGAACACGAGCGTCAAGTTGTGGGCGCAGCCGGGAGGGTGGCGAGTCGCCATTCATATTATCATATCGTGCGGTTCAGTCTTGTGGCAAGCGGCAGCAGTGGGGGTTGCATGGGGGCCCCTCCGTCGGGCAATCCGCGGATGGCGTTGCCGCCGCCTTGGACGGCCTTGCGGGCAGGCTCCAGCGCCGGTTGAGTTTGGCGGAGCGGCATTTCGGGCAAACGGCCTTTTCCGAGCCCATCACAAGCGTCTCAAAATCGGTCGAGCACGCCTCGCAGGTGTATTCCAACAGCGGCATGGCCAAGGATCCTCACGATTTCCTTCCACGAAGTCTTTCGCTGGCCTGGAGCAGTTGCTGGCGCTCGGCCTCCGTCAGGCTGGCCATTCCTTCTTTGGAAATTTTTTCCAGGAGGGAGTCGATGTCGGAAGGCAATGACCCGGGTGACGGTGAAATTCCTGGCCGGGCCGTTTCCGGCCTCGAAGGCTGAACGGCTTCCTCTCCCCGGTAAAGGGTCAGGCTCGGGGTGGTTCCTTTCCTTGGCCGCCTGGCCGGCCGGGCCCTGCGTGACCAAAGCAAAGGGATGGCGCCTTGCAAGGGCATGAAAAACATCGCGGCGCCCGCCGCCGCGCCCGCCAGGTGCATGTCCGAGGCCACCAGGCTGTCCGGCCGGCGCAGGTTCAACGCATCCAGGGCGAGGCTCACGGCCAGAAAAACCCATGCCTGCAGCGGCAACACGCCGAACAGCATCAACTGCTGGAAGGGGGCCCGCAGGATCGCCATGGCCAACACGGCGTTGACGCAACCGGAGGCGCCAATCACGCCGCGGCCTTCCGGCAGGAGGCCAATGGCCCGGGTCACCAGGTAAACAAGCGCCGGCACAACGATTCCCACGCCCAGAAAAACGATGAACCGCAAGCGTCCGAGGCGGTCTTCCAGGTCGGTCGCGAACCACCAGAAAGCCAAAAGGTTGAAAACGATGTGCATGGGGGTGGAGGGGTCGTGCAAAAAGGCGTGCGTGACCAGCGTCCACAGCCGACCCTGGCCGATGGCATGGGTACTCAGGCTCAGGTTGTCGATCATTCCGTTGCGGTCGGGGCTCACCAGTTCAAGGAAGAACATGATGCCGCAAATGGCCATGAATGCCTTGGTGACAAAATGTTCAGTGGGCATCGCCTCTTCGCGGAGCGATTCCCGCTGGTAGTCGCGATCCTGGAATCCCATGGCGGTCTCCGGCCTCCCCGCGGGCGGGAATCACCTGAATGACAAATCATAGCATCCCGCCATGCCGGGACTGCCGAGAAACGGCGCTTGCCGACCCGATCCCTTATCGAGCGAATGACCAGTTCCTACAAATAAACTGGAATTCACGATTTCTTCAAGGATCGTCGGCCCATGTCGTTTCGGGCGCTTCCGCCGTCATTATCCGAACCGCCGCGTCCCGACCCCATCTGCGCGGTCGTCGCCAGGCCTTCGGTGGCCGAAGCCCTCGCCGATTTGTCGGAATCTTGCAAGCGCAAGGTGAGCCTTGTGGAAATACGCTTTGATCGGCTGCGGGATTTGGCGGATCCCGGCGTGTTTACCAAGGCTTCAACCGTTCCTCTTCTGGCCACGGTCCGCCGCAAGGCCGATGGTGGGGCTTGGGAGGGAGATGAATCATCCCGGCTCGACCTTTTGCGCCGTGCGATTGGCGCGGGATTCTCCTGGGTCGACATCGAATCCGACGCGATCGGCTCGTTTCCCCGCCTTGGCGCCGAAAAACGGATCGTCTCATTCCACGATTGCCAGGGAGTGCCCGCCGACCTTGAGGCCCGATACCAGTCGATGGCTTCCGCCGATGCCGACACGATCAAGGTGGCATGCCTGACCCGGACTCCCGCCGAGTCCGCTCGAGTCCTGGGCCTGCTTGCCGGTGTTCCCAAGCCAACCGTGGCGTTTGGCATGGGGGAAGTCGGGCAGGCCGGACGGGTTGTCCAGCTCAAGCTGGGTGCCCCGTTCACTTACGCGGCCGTTTCGGCTGAAACCGCCGTGGCCCCCGGAATGTTGACGATCGCCCAACTGCAACTGAACTTCGGTGTCCGACGCGTCAACGCCTCAACCCGGCTTTTCGGTGTGGTGGGCGATCCCCTGGGGCACAGCCTCAGCCCGATGATCCACAACAACGCGCTTCGCAAGCTGGGCAACAACGACCTTTATGTCCCGTTCACCGTTCCCAAGGGAATGTTGGGCGAGTTCGTTTCGTCCCATGGCTTTTTGGGCATACGCGGATTGTCGGTCACCATCCCCCACAAGGAGGACGCGTGCCGGCTCGCGACGCGTCGGTCGGCCGAGGTCGAGGCGACCGGCTCGGCCAACACCCTGCTGTTTCATGGCGACGGCGTGATCGAAGCCCACAACACCGACTACGACGCGGTGCTCGACAGCGTCATGGGCGGTCTCAAGAACCATCCGGCGGGTTGGACGCTCAAGGACAAGCGGGTGCTGGTGCTGGGCGCCGGCGGTGTCGCCCGGTCGGTGGTGCATGGCCTTTCGTCCCGGGGGGCGCTCGTGCGCCTGACGGGCCGCACCCGCGAGAGGGCCGATGCCATCGCCTCGGCCATACCGTGCGAGGTGGTTGACTGGAACGCCCGGCATGCCGAACCGGTGGATGTGGTCGTGAACTGCACGCCGGTGGGAATGCACCCCCATGCCGGAGAATCGCCGCTGGAGGCCTCGTTCATCGCCGCGCCGATGGTGGTGATGGACACGATCTACAATCCGGAGAGCACGGCTCTGGTGCTGATGGCGCGCGAGCGCGGGGCGGTCGCCGTGACGGGCCTCGACATGTTCATTTCCCAGGCCGCGGCGCAGTTCAAGCTGTTCACGGGTGAAACGGCGCCCGCCGACCTGATGAGGCAGGTGGCCCGAAACGCCCTCGCTTCGCGGGTGTCCCGGCCGCAGGCCCAGGCGCCGCGTTGAGCCTGCCGATGCCCGTCACCATCGCCATCATCGGCCCCCGGGCCAGCGGCAAGACCACGGTCGCGCGCGCCTTGTCATTGGCGACGGGCCTCGCCACGGCCGACACCGATGCCATGGTCAGCGCCCTTCACGGGCCTATCCGCGAGCAATTCGCCAAGGACGGCGAGGCGGTGTTTCGCGAGCGGGAGGAGCAGGCCCTTCGCGAGGCGCTCGCCCGCGGAGGCGTGGTTTCCTGCGGCGGCGGCATCGTGACCCGCCGGACCAACCGCCTTCTCCTGGCCACCGTCCACACCGTTTTTCTTTCCGCGCCCATCGAGACCCTCGTGGCCCGGTTTCTCGCCGACCCATGCACGGCCGAGCAGCGCCCGCCCCTCTTCGCGGATGCCCCGGACAACCGGGAGGAGGCGGCCCGCGAGGAAACCCGCCGCGTGCTGTTGGCCCGGTTGCCGCTTTACCGCTCCTGCTGCCGCCAGGAAATCGATACCGGAAGCCTCGATGTCGCCTCGGTGGTGACCGCGATCACCTCGAGGTTGCCGGGGCGGCCATCGCCATGATCACCACGATCGCCTGGGCGGCATGGATTCTCGGGACCCTGGCTTTGGGCCTTTCGGCCGGAAGTTTCCTCAATGTCGCTTCGGTGCGGTTGCCTTACGAGAAGTCGATCCTGTGGCCGTCGTCGCGATGCGGTTCGTGCCTCAGGGGGCTTCCCTGGCATGCCAACCTGCCGATTGTCGGTTACCTGCGACTGCGGGGACGCTGCCATTGGTGCGGCGCCCGTTTTTCCATCCGCTACCTGATTGTCGAACTGGTCGCCGGGCTTGGCTTCACCGGCTTGTTCCTGCTGGAGGTGGTGGCCGATGTCCGTGGCGCGGGATGGTGGCGCGAGCATGGCCATTCGCTGCGCCATGGCGTGGTTCCGGTTGAGGCCTGGGCGACTTGGCTGGGCGAGGCCGTGCTGTTCTCGTTCCTGCTCACCGCCAGTATTTGCGATCTGGAGCATCAGGAAATCCCCCTGGAAATCACGATGACGGGACTCGCCGCCGGGCTGGCCTTCAGCATGGCCCTGCCGTGGCCTTACCCCGCGCGGCTGGCCGAGTTGAAAGCCGCCGAGGCGGCGCACCGGGCCGAACACCCGGCGATTTACCGCGCCGGGCGGCAGGTTCCCGCGGGTTTCCGCGCCGAGCCGGCCTTGGGATTTCCCGGGCTCCAACCGTGGCCGCTGGCTTGGCCGCTTCCGGCATGGCTGGCCCCGGGCACGGCCGTTTACGGGCTGGCCTCCGGCCTCGCCGGCGCCATCGCCGGGTCTGTCATTTGCCGCGCCATACGCGCCGTTTACGGCTTGGGCCGGGGGCGGGAAAGCCTGGGCCTGGGTGACAGCGACCTTCTCCTCATGGCGGGCGCGTTCACGGGATGGCAAGTCGTTGTGGTCGGCTTTTTCGCCTCGATCATTCCCGGATTGGTGTTGGGCGTCGGCTACCTGGCGATCCGGGGCACGCAGGCCCTGCCGTTCGGCCCCGCGCTGTCCGTCGGCGTGATGGCGACCTGGCTCGGCTGGCGCTGGATCGGCCCATCGGTGGCCGACCTCCTTTTCGACCCGGTCATCGGCGGATTGCTGGCGGTGGCGGGCCTGGGAGGCCTGCTGCTTTTGAGCCTCCTGCTGCGAATCACCCGTGGCGGCGAGGAAAGTTCCATGGCCTCGTTAGACTGATCGGTCTAGGCTGGGAGAATGAACCTCCTGTCGCGCTTGGCCGGACGCATGTCCGGGCTTCTTGTGGTCGTGGCGGCCTGCGTGGGCGGGTACCTCCTGATTCATTACCTTCCCAGCGCCGGCCCCAAGGCTATCAAGGACGCTTCCAAGGCGGCCGAGGAGGAGATCAGCGTGACCTTGTCCCCTGTCAAGGCGCGGGCCATCAGGCGCGCCGTGCGGGTGGTGGGCGGGTTGCAGGGCCAGGAGGAAGTGCTTCTTTCGGCGAAGGTGGAGGGGCGGATCAAGCGCCTCAGGCACGAGGTGGGGGACCAGGTGGCCTCGGGTGAGGTGATCCTGGAAATCGAGGACCGGGATTACAGGTTGCTGGTGGAGGAGGAACGGCGGGCGCTGGCGGTGGACCTGGCGAAGCTGGGAATCGAGAAGCCCCCCCAGGGGGAAATGGAACTCGGCCGCGTCCCGCTCGTGGAAAGGGCCCGCCGGCTTGAGGAAAACTCGCGGGCCAAGTCCGAGCGGGTCAGGCGCCTGGGCGGCGCCGCCACCCGCGAGGAGCAGCAAACATCCGAGACGGAGGCGCAGGTGGCGCGGAGCAACCTCGATGCCGCCTACCTCGACGCCCGGGCATTGTTGGCCTCGGTGAGGCAGCGGCAGGCCCTTTTGGAAACGCGGGAGCAAAAGCTGCGCGACACCCAGGTCATGGTGGATCCGCTATCGCCTGCCCGGGCCGCCGCGGCCGGGCTGGGAGCCATTGGAAGGACCGAGAAATGGGTGGTGGCGCAGAGGATGGTGTCGGAGGGCGAACTGGCCCGCATCGGCACGCCCCTGGTGCGCGTGGTGCTCGACGACCCCCTCAAGCTGCAGGCGGCGCTGCCGGAGCGCGAATCGAACAAGGTGAGGGTGGGGCAGGCTGTCGAGGTGGCGGTGGAGGCCTGGCCCGGGAGGAAGTTCGCAGGCACGGTCTCGCGCGTGAATCCGACGGTGGATCCCGCGAGCCGGACCTTCTTCGTCGAGGTGCAGTTGCCCAATCCCGCCCGGGACCTGAGGGCCGGAATGTTCGCGCGCGGCGAAATCGTGGTGGGCGCCGGTGAAGGCGCCTTGACCGTGCCGGAGGAGGCGCTGGCCAGCTTCGCGGGAGTGGTGCGCCTGTTCGTGGCCGAGGGGGGCAGGGCAAGGGCGCTGGAGGTGACGATGGGCGAGCGGGGAAGCGGCCCCGGACCCGTCGCCTGGGTGGAGGTGGTTCCTGCCAAGGGAGGCAGGCTGGCCGCGGGCGACATGGTGGTGGCGAGCGGGCTGGCCCGCATCTCCGACGGCGCCGCCATCCGCGCCCGGGGGAGCGATTAATCCCATGGCGATCTGGGATGTCTGCATCAGGCGGCCGGTCTTCACCGCCATGCTCCTGGCGGCGCCTCTCGTCTTCGGCATGGTCTGCTACTCCCGGCTCGGCGTGGACCTCTTTCCCAATGTCGATGTCCCCGTGGTCGCCGTCTCCACAGTCCTCCGCGGGGCCAGCGTCGAGGAGATGGAGAGCACCGTCACCAAGCCGCTCGAGGAGATCTGCAACACCGTCTCGGGCATCGACGAGCTGAGGTCGACGACGCGCGAGGGCTTCAGCCAGATCATCATCCAGTTCGTGCTGGAGAAGAACGGGGCCACCGCGGCGCAGGAGGTGGAATCGAAGGTCAGGAGCATCCTGTCCCAGTTGCCCGAGGGCACCCAGACGCCGATCATCGACCGGTTCGACCTCGACGCCTCCCCGGTGCTGTCGATCGCGCTGTCGGGCCGCCGCGACCCGCGGGAGGTGACCGAGCTGGCGCGCAAGTCGCTCAAGGAGGACCTCGAGTCGCTTCCGGGAGTCGGCCGGGTCGTCGTGACGGGCGGCCGGGCGCGGGCCATCCAGGTCGAGGTGGATCCCGAGAGGCTGCTCAAGTACGAGGGGCTTGGCATCACCGACATCCGCCGGGTGCTGGCCGGGGAGACCCAGGAGTTGCCCGGCGGCCGGGTGGAACAGGGCACCGCGGAAATCGGCCTGCGCACGATGGGGCGCGTCGCCCGTCCCGAAGACCTGCTCAAGCTCATCATCGCCAACAGGTCGGGCCAGCCGATCCGCCTCGAGGATGTCGCGACCGTCGCCGACTCGGTGGAGGAGCCAAGGAGCTCGGCGAGGCTTCACAGGGTGGGGGAATCCGATCCCGCGAGGCCGGGCGATCCGGCGGTCACGCTGCTGGTCCAGCGGCAATCGCGCGCCAACATCGTCAAGGTGGTCGACACGGTGCTCAGGCGCGTTGAGGAACTCAAGGCGATCCTGCCTCCCGATGTGAAGCTGGCCATCGTGCGCGACCAGTCCCGGTTCATCAAGAAATCGTTCCAGGAACTGAGGCTGCACTGCCTCATGGCGGCGCTTCTCGTGAGCCTCACCGTGCTGCTGTTCATCCGCGACTGGCGCACCACCGTGATCGCCACGCTTTCCATCCCGCTTTCGATCATCGCCACCTTCGCCTTCATGGAATGGATGGACTTCACCCTCAACAACATCACGATGCTCGGGCTGATTCTGGCCGTGGGCATCGTCATCGACGACGCCGTGGTGGTGCACGAGAACATCTTCCGCCACATGGAGGAGATGGGGAAACCCCCGATGAAGGCCGCCGGCGACGCCACCGCCGAGATCGCGCAGGCCGTGGTCGCCACGACCTTGTCGCTCCTGGTGATCTTCATGCCGATCGCCTTCATGAACGGCAGGGTCGGCCGGTTCTTCAGCAGCTTCGGCATGGTGATCGCCTTCTCCATTTTCATGAGCATGATCGTCTCGTTCACGATGACGCCGATGCTCTGCTCCCGCTTCCTGCTGCCCGAGACGCATGGCGCCCGGAGCAAGTCGGGCCTTGTCTGGAGGATTGTGGAGAAGACCTACCTGGGCATCCTGGCCTGGGCTCTGGGGAGGCGATGGGTGGTGGTCGTGTTGTCGGTGGCGCTGATGGCCGCCACGCCGGCGTTGTTCGGCAAGGTGGGCAAGGAATTCGTGCCGCGCGACGACCAGAGCGAGTTCGAGGTGGTCGCCACATTGCCCGAGGGGTGGTCGCTCGAACGAGTCGAGCGCCTCATGGTCGACCTGGAGTCGAGGCTGCGCAAACTTCCGGGGGTTCGTTTCACCTTCCTCCAGGTAGGAGACACCGGCGGCCGCGAGGGCAAGGCGCAGGGAAATGTCTCCACGGCCTCGGTCTATGTGAGGCTTTCGGAACTCGAGGAGCGCGACTTCAGCCAGTTCGATGTCATGAACGAGGCCCGCTCCCTTGTCTCGGATTATCCCGACCTCCGCGCCGCCGTGCAGGATGTCTCGGCGTTCAACGGCACCGGTTTCCGGCAGGTGATGATCGACTTCAACATGCGCGGACCCGACATGCTCAGGCTCAAGGACTATTCCGACGAGCTGGCCCGCTGGATGCGCGAACAGGGGTATTTCGTGGATGTCGACACCTCGCTGTCGCTGAGGAAGCCCGAATTGAGGATCATTCCGGACCGGGAAAGGGCCAGCGAGCTGGGCGTGACGGTCGAGTCGATCGCCCAGGCGGCGGGCCTGCTCGTGGGCGGGGAGATCGTGGCCCGCTACAAGGAGGCCGACGAGCAGTACGATGTGTGGCTTCGGGCGCGCCCCGAGTCGAGGCAGGACCGGGCGACGCTCGAGCAGCTTTCGGTGCCCTCGGCGCGCCCCGGCGCCGGCCCCGTGAGGCTCGCCAGCGTGGCGCGCTTCGAGTACGCGATGGGCCCGCAGTCGATCGACCGTTTCTCCCGCCAGAGGCAGGTGGTGATATCCGCGAACCTCGAGGGCGTGGCCCTGGGCGAGGCCGTCTCCGCGCTCACCGCCAAGGTGAAGTCGCTCGACCTTCCCGCCGACTACCGCTGGGAGTTCATCGGTCGGGCCAAGCTGCTGGCGGAGCAGGGGAACAGCTTCGCCATCGCCTTCATCCTGAGCGTGGTGTTCATGTACATGGTGCTGGCGGGGCAGTTCGAGAGCTTCCTGCACCCCGTCACCATCATGCTGTCGCTGCCGCTCACCATTCCGTTCGCGGTGTTTTCGCTGGTGGTCCTCAGGACCAGCCTCGACATCTACGCGACATTCGGGATGTTCATGCTGTTCGGGATCGTCAAGAAGAACGGCATCCTGCAGGTGGACGCGGCGAACCAGGCGCGGGCGCGCGGGATGGGGCGGGACGAGGCGATTCTGGAAGCCAACCGCAGCCGGCTTCGCCCGATCCTGATGACAACGGTGATGCTCGTCGCTGCCATGTTGCCGATGGCCATGGGAGAAGGGCCCGGCGCCGCCAGCCGGGCGGGCATGGCCAAGCTCATCATGGGCGGGCAGGCCTTGTCGCTGCTGCTCACCCTGCTCATTGTTCCCGTCGTCTCGACTTTCTGGGATGATGTCGGTTCGTGGTGGGCGCGCCGGAGGGCCCGTCCCGTGGTGGAGACGGCATGAAGGACCTCGTGATCCTCGATTACGGCATGGGAAACCTGCGGAGCGTGCAGAAGGCGTTCGCGCATGTCGGGTGCGAGGCGGCGATCACGGCGGATCCCGACCGCGCGGCGCGGGCCACGCACCTGGTGCTTCCCGGCGTGGGCGCGTTCGGCGACGCCATCAAGGCCCTGAGGGGCTCGGGGCTCGACCAGCCGATCATGGCCCACCTGAACGCCGACAGGCCATTTTTGGGCATATGCCTGGGTTTGCATCTGCTGTTTGAAAGGGGCCTTGAGGATGGCGACCACCGCGGCCTCGGCTGGTTCGGCGGCGAGGTCGTCCGCTTTCCCGACCGCGCGGGCCTCATCGTGCCCCACATGGGTTGGAACACGGTGGCCCATGGCCCGGCGCCCGGCGAGGTTTTTGGCTCCGTGGCCGAGGGAACCCATTTTTATTTTGTCCACTCCTACCACGCGCGGCCCGCGGAACCTGTCTCGGCGCTCACATGCGACTATGGCGACGGCTTCGTCGCCGCGGTGAGCCGGGGCCGATGCCATGCCGCCCAATTCCATCCCGAGAAGAGCCAGGCGGCAGGCCTCGCGCTGCTCGCGCTCTTCTGTGGCCTGAAGGCCTGAAGGCAAGCCAAGCCATGCAGATTTACCCCGCCATCGACATCCGCGCCGGCAACTGCGTGCGGCTTCACCAAGGCGACTACGCCAAGGAAACGGTTTACGGCGAGGACCCCGCCGCCATGGCCCGCCACTGGATCTCCCAGGGGGCCACATGGCTCCACCTGGTGGACCTCGATGGTGCCCGGGCCGGCGAACCGGTCAACACCTCCGCCATTGGCAAAATCATCGCCGCGGCGGGCGGCGTTCCCTGCCAAGTGGGGGGCGGCCTTCGTTCCGAGCGCCACATCGCCGACACCCTGGCCATGGGCGCGCGCCGCGTGATATTGGGAACCAGGGCGCTCGACGACCCCGCCTGGGCCGAGCAAATGACGCGCGCCCACCCCGGGCGGATCGTGCTGGGCCTCGATGCCCGCGATGGCATGGTGGCGACGCAGGGGTGGCTCACCTCGTCGGCACTTTCGGTTTCGGAGGTCCTGCGCCGGGTTGCCGATTGGCCACTGGCGGCCATCGTGTTCACCGACATCAGCCGGGACGGAACCCTCTCCGGATGCAATGTTCCCGCCACCCGCGCCGTCGCTGAGCAGTCCCGGGTCGAGGTGATCGCCTCGGGCGGCATCGGCACCATGGCCGACATTCTCGCCGTTCGCGACGCGGATTTGCCCGGTTGCATTGTGGGCCGGGCGCTTTACGACGGGCGGGTGGACCTGGCGGAGGCCATCAAGTCTTGTGGCTGACGGAGCCATCTCGTCCAGGTCACTGGCTCTCAACACGATTTCATCATTTCTTCACGATTTTTTAGCCGGACCTTCACGGAGGCCATTGGCCGCTTGGTTAACCTTGGCATCGATGACTTTGAAAGTCGTCTTAAGCCATCATTCACCAAGGGGCATGACATGTCGTTCCGGAAACCAGAAAGCAGGTCCGCCTTCACGCTGATCGAATTGCTGGTTGTGATTGCCATCATCGCCGTGCTGATCGGCCTTTTGGTGCCCGCCGTGCAGAAGGTGCGCGAGGCCGCCAACCGCATGAGTTGCACCAACAACATGAAGCAGTTCGGCCTGGCGCTTCACAACTACGCCAACCAGAACAACAACGCGTTCCCTGCCAGCCGGGTGAACGGGCCCACTGGCCAATCCAAGTGGCGGTCATGGACGCCCTTGGCCTTGGCATATGTCGAACAGGAAAGCGTCGCCAAGCTTTGGAACAATACCGTCAACTGGCGGACGGCGCCGAACTTGGCCACCTCTCAGACGGTTTTCAAGCTCTTCAAGTGCCCCAGTGCCCCGGATGCCCGTAAGCCCTCAGGTTTGGTCACTCCCAATGTCGTCTTCGGCCCGGGTGATTACGGATCCGTCAACGCGATCAGGCGGCGTTTCTACACGGCGAACAATGTTCCAAACTTCCCCGTGGCCGGAACGGCCGCTGGCGATGAGGCCATGGGCCTTCTCCAAAAAGACATTAATACTCCCATCGCCGCGGTCCTTGATGGCCTGAGCAACACGATGATGATCGCCGAGGATGCCGGCAGGCCCAACCTGTACCAGAAGGGCAGAGACATTGGTTCCATCACCGCCGATGGCCATGGCTGGGCCGACCCCGACTGCGGATTCAGCGTTGATGGCGTGCAGGCTAACTTAACAACCACCGGTGGCACCTGCATCATCAATTGCACCAACGACAGCGAGTTTTACTCGTTCCATTCCGGCGGCATGAACACCTGCATGGGAGACGGATCAGTTCGATTTATCCGCGAGTCGATCGCCGCCGCGACGCTTGCCGCGCTTGTCACCGCCAATGCGGGTGACATTCCCGGCGATAATTGATCCCGCGGAAAGAGTCCCCTTTCACAGGGTCCGCCGTTGGCGTGCCCTTTTTGCTTACGGACCTTCCATCGGTTGGGCGGCTGGAATGACAAGCCGGATGTTCCTGGTATTGATGGCGCTGTCGATGGCGCTTCCGCCCTTGCGTGCGCAGGTTGAATTGATTGGAACGGGTACTCTTCCGGGAAACCTGCGTGACTTGTCCAACCTCAAGGGCAAGGATGGCCTGGGTGTTCCAGCCAATCGGCTTGGCGGCATGGGCTCGGCCATCGATTACACCGGCAATGGCAATACCTACATATTGGCTTCGGACCGCGGACCGGGCGATGGCGCCTCCGATTACCGCTGCCGGGTTCACCGCATGGAAATCGTGGTGAAGCCGGGGGCCATGGAACCGGTTTCCATCAAGCTGCTTTCGACAACTTTATTGTCGGGCCCGGGCGGCGTTCCGCTCACCGGATCCAAAAAGCCCGGCCCTGCCCGCTTTGATCCCGAGGGAATCAGGGTGGGCCCGGCGGGGCGCTTCTTCATTTCCGATGAGTATGGCCCTGTGGTCGCCGAGTTTTCCCCCAACGGCGAAATGCTCCGCAAGTTTCCCTTGCCAGCCCGCTTCCTGCCCGAAAAGGTCGCGGAATCGCCCATGGGCGAACTGCCGCCCGCCAGCAACCGGGGCCGGCAACCCAACCGCGGCATGGAAGGGTTGGCCATCTCGGCTGACGGCAAGACGCTCTACGGCATTATGCAAAGCCCCCTCATTCAGGATGGCGCTCTGGATCCCACGGGCAAGCGAGTCGGCCTTCTGTGCCGATTGGCCGCGATCGACATCCGGTCGGGTTCGTCCCGGGAATTCGCCTATCGGCTCGATGAGCCATCGCACGGGGTCAATGAGATCCTGGCGGCGGGGGCCGATTCGTTCCTGGTGATCGAGAGGGACGGTCTTGGCGGCAACGAGGCGAAAGCCAAGAAGATTTTCCTCGCCAATATAACGGGGGCGACGGATGTTTCAGGAGTGGACTCGCTTCCCGGCGGGAACATCCCGGCGGAAATCAAGCCGATGAAAAAGCGAATTTTGATCGACCTGCTCGATCCCCGATACCGCCTTGCCGGGCCGTCGTTTCCTGAAAAAATCGAGGGCCTCGCCTTCGGTCGCGACCTTCCCGACGGCAGGAAACTGCTGCTCCTCACGGCGGACAACGATTTTGTCGCCGAGGTGCCGTTCCGGGTGTACGCGTTCGCGGTGCCACCCGGAGTGCTGGAGTGAGGCGAAGCACTCGATGATTAAAATCGTTGCCATCGATATCAGTTTTCACAATAATATCACCATATATTTATTTGAATGTTATGCAGACAGATCGGGCTTCAATTCGGTAAACTGCAAAGAACGATCATGATTCAGAATCAATACGAACCCCCCAGCGGAGCCGGAGGTGTGGTGAGGGGAACTTATTTATACCAAACTTCAAATAACTGACCTGCTCAAGACCCCGGCACCCGCCATCATTCTGTTAGCCCTTTCATGCCCCTGAAGCGTCGAACGACGCGAGTGACCTCTAAACTAGCGCCATATTGTTGAATGTCCGCGAGGGCCCCTCACTTCGTTCAGGGCTCCTAAGCATCGTCAGCCTTTGTCTGGCCTTCATATTGAGATCTGCTCATCGCTTAGGAGCCCCCAGCGAAGTGAGGGGCGAGTCGATCAAGGAACAACACCAGGAGCCATAGCGGAAACAAAAGAGCCCCAGTGGAGCCAAATTAAGTGGAGCGTCTTAAAATATAATCGATTTGCATTTTTATCGGAATTATTAATCCGACTCATCTATTTAAAGCCCGATCTCAATTCACCCACTCACTCCGGTGCTTCGCACCTCCGTTCGTGGCTCTTTTTAATATATCTAAATGTCCTTTTATTAAGACTGTAAATATACTTTAAATATTTGCTAAAGGCTATAAGGGGAAAGTGTGTCGCCGGTCGTCAGGAATCGCTTGTCTTTTCCCTCAGCCTGTAGCCCACGCCGCGGACAGTCTCGACATACTCCACCTCGCCCATCTTGCGGCGAAGCGTCTTGATGTGGACATCGATCGTGCGTTCCAGCACCACCGCGCCCTCGCCGATGGAACCGTCCATGAGTTGCTGGCGCGTGAATGCCCGGCCCGGTTGCTTGAGCATCGTCTCCAGAAGGCGGAACTCGGTGGGGGTGAGGTCGAGTTCGCGGTTCTCGACATACGCGCGGTGGCGGGTGCGGTCGATCCGGATGCAACCATGAACCACCTCGTCACGGGTTTCGACTCCCGTTTCGGCGCGCCGCTTGACAGCCTTGATGCGCTGCATCAAAACCTTCACGCTGAACGGCTTGGTCACATAGTCGTCGGCGCCCATCGACAGGCCCGTCACCTGGTCGATTTCCTCCGACTTGGCGGTGAGGATGATGATCGGGATCTCGCGCGTTTTCTCATGGGCGCGCAATTCCCGCAGGACATCGATGCCTGACATCGTCGGCAGCATGATGTCGAGGATGACGAGGTCGTGGGGCTTGGCACGCGCCGCGTCGATCCCCTCCTGCCCGTCGTGGGCCACCGAGACCTCGTAGCCCTCGCGGCGAAGGTTGTAACCCAGCACATCGGCAAGCGCCTTTTCATCCTCGATGAGGAGGATCTTGTGCGGATTTGCCGGGGAGGGGGAGGTTGGCGTGGCGCTCATGAGGTGGACCTCAGTGACCGGTTTCGTGACCTGCCCAACGATTGGGCGCGGTCCGTGTGGCGGACGATTTCGCCCTCGACCAGGTAGCAGACATCCTCGGCGATGTTGGTCGCGTGGTCGGCGATGCGCTCGATGCAGCGGATCACCGAGAACAGCGAAAGGTTCTCCTCGAGTTGCGCGGGGTTGGTCCTCATCTGGTTCAGGATGTGGGCGATCAGCCGGTTGTTCAGCTCGTTGACACCATCGTCCATCCGGATGATCCGCCGCGCCATCTCGGCATCCACGCCGATGAACGCTTCCAGCGACTGCTTCACCATGGAGATGGAAAGGTCGGTCATGCCGATGATGTCGTCCGGGATGGCCAGGGGCGGCCTCGAGGCGAGATGGACCGCCCGCTCGGCGATCTCCTCCGCGAGGTCACCCATGCGTTCCAGGTCGACGACGATCATCATCGCCGAGGCGATCAGGCGCAGGTCGACCGCCACGGGTTGGTGCAGCGCCAGCACCTTGAGGCATTCCTCGTCGATGTGGTTTTCCTCGGCGTCGATCGCCTTGTCGCCGTCGATGACGGCCTTGGCCAGGTCGGCATCCCGTTCCGTCAGCGCGCGGATGGACTTGTAGATGGCGGTTTCAACAAGGCCCGCCAGGCCTTGGAGGTCCTGGCGGATGGCGTCGAGGTCGCGTCGCAGGTGAATCGACATGGATCATCCAAACCGGCCGGTGATGTAGTCTTCCGTCTGCTTGATCTTGGGCCGGGTGTAAATCTCGTTGGTGGGGCCCGACTCGACGAGCCTGCCCTCGAAGAAGAACGCGGTCTGGTCGGACACCCTGGCCGCCTGCTGCATGTTGTGGGTGACGATGACGATCGTGTAGTTCACCTTGAGCTCGAAGATGAGGTCCTCGATGCGGGAGGTGGATGCCGGGTCGAGCGCGCTTGCCGGTTCGTCGAGCAGGAGCACTTCGGGGTCGGTGGCCAGCGCGCGGGCGATGCAAAGCCTCTGGGCCTGTCCGCCGGAAAGGGCCAGGGCGGATTCATCGAGCCTGTCCTTCACCTCGTTCCACAAGGCGGCGCGGGTGAGGCTGCGCTCGCAGATCTGCGCGAGCTTGGCCCGGTCGTTCAGGCCGGCGACGCGCGGGCCGTAGACGACATTCTCGAAGATCGACTTGGGGAACGGGTTGGATTTCTGGAAAACGGTGCCGACCCTTCTCCGCAAATGGACCAGGTCGCAGTCGCGGCGATTGACATCCACCCCGTCGAGCAGGATCGTGCCTTCCCGGCGAACTCCCTCGACGAAGTCGATCATGCGGTTGAGGGTGCTGAGGAATGTGGACTTGCCGCAGCCCGAAGGCCCGATCAGGGCCATGACCGAGCGTTCGGGCACCTCGAGGCTGATGTCAAAGAGCGCCTGCTTGTGTCCGTACCAGAGAGAAAGGTTGCGAACGGAAAACTTCGAGGCGCGGTGGCCAGTGGGGGCCTGTTCCTGCTGGTTCCCGTACCGTTCCGACATGATGGCGGAAAACGCGGGAGCGACACCTTGGGTCATGATGCTGGCCGCCTGAGACCTGGTTGGGCAATTCTGTTTTACAACAATAATGAGTGGAAACGATGAAGACATGAAGAGGACTGGCTGAAATTCAGCTTTGAATGGCGGCTTTCAGCCGCCACCGCTTGGGCGGCGGAACAGTCCTGATATCGTGATATCTGCAAGGGTATCCGCGAGAACCAACCATGAAAGCGCCCATCGACTGGCCCGTTCCCCGTCCGGGTAGGCCAATCACCGGAATATCGGCCGTTTTATTGCCCTTTCGGCCGGGTGGAACGATCGACTGGGAAGGTTTTGCCTCGCTTGTCGAACAAACGGTGAAGGCCGGCCTGGTGCCTGCCGTGAACATGGATACGGGCTTCGGCCCGTTCCTTTCCACAGTCGAGAAGAATCAGGCCCTCGATATTGTCTCGCAACTTAAAGTTCCGAAAGGCTTTGCGGCGGGTGCCGTGGTTCCGGACCAGCCTGGAGACCCGTTCAATCCCACGGCATATGCGGATGCGATGGCCGCGATCGAGGCCAGGGGCGGCATTCCGGTCATCATGCAGTCGTATGGCCTGACCGCGTTACCAGGCGAAGAACTGCTGGCCGCCTACCGGTCGCTGGCATCAAGGGTGAGGGCCTTTTACGCGTTCGAGTTGGGCCAGCAGTTTGCCCCGTTTGGGCGAATTTACTCGCTTGAAACCTACAAGGCCCTCATGGAGATTCCCAACTGCCTGGGGGCGAAGCATTCCTCGCTCGACCGCGTTCAGGAGTGGCAAAGGCTGGCCCTGCGCGACGCCACCAGGCCCGATTTCCTCGTCCTCACGGGGAACGACCTGGCGATCGACATGGTGATGTACGGCAGCGATTACCTGCTGGGGCTATCCGCCTTCGCTCCCGAGCATTTCGCGATGAGGGACCGGTGGTGGCGCGACCGGGACCCGCGTTTCTTCGCCCTCAACGACCTGCTGCAGTACTTGGGTTCGTTCGGGTTCAGGCATCCCGTGCCGGCGTACAAGCATTCCGCCGCCCAATTCCTCAAGCTCAGGGAACGCATCGCCTGCGACGAGACTCATCCGAGGTCGGCCGGCAGGCCGGAGGCCGATATCGCGGTGCTGGAACTGATCGCCGGGGAATTGGACAGGTCGTTCCCGCTGGAGGGCATGCGATGAGTTTCCGTCGTCTCGGAGGGCTTGATGGCGTTGCCGAATTCCAAGCCGCCTGCGCCGATGCCGGGGCGCGCCTTCCCATCGACCCTGTCGTTGAACCATCCGGTCCCCTGGCCACGGGCTTCGAGGTTCAGGGCAGGCGGGTGGGCAACCGCTTCGCCATCCTGCCGATGGAAGGCTGGGACGGCACCGAACTTGGCGGCCCGACCGACCTGACACGGAGAAGATGGGCGCGCTTTGGCGCGGGAGGCGCCAAGCTCATCTGGGGCGGGGAGGCGTTCGCCGTCAGGCACGACGGGCGGGCGAACCCGAACCAGTTGGTGATCAATGAAACCAATCTCGCTGAAATTGCCGCCCTGCGACAATTGCTGGTGGATGAACATTTCAAGGCGCGGGGCAACACGGCCGACCTGCTGATCGGAATGCAGTTGACACATTCGGGAAGATGGGCCCGACCCAACCGGAAGGACACCCTCGAGCCCCTTGTCGCCTACCATCATCCCAACCTCGACGCCAGGCATGCCAACCAACCCGGGCGCGTGCTCACCGACGATGAGATCGATTTCCTGGTGGACGACTTCGTCCGCGCGGGCGTCCTCGCCGCCAAGGCCGGCTTCGATTTCGTCGACATCAAGCATTGCCATGGCTACCTCGGGCATGAGTTGCTCAGCGCCATCGGCAGGCCCGGCAAGTATGGCGGCAGCCTCGAGAACAGGGCCCGCTTCCTGACCGCGGTCGCGCAAGGCCTCAGGGCCGAGGCTCCGGGCTTGCTGCTGGGAATGCGGCTGAGCATTTATGACTCCGTCCCCTTCCACAAAGGCGCCGATGGCACCGGCGTGCCCGAACCGCATTCCGGCGCCTCGTACGGCTTCGCCTTCGGTGGCGACGGCACGGGCACGGGTTTCGCGCTTGAGGAACCCGCCGCCTTTCTCCGCATGGCCCGAGACTGCGGCGTTTCGATGATATGCACCACCGCCGGAAGCCCGTATTACACACCCCATTTGCAGAGGCCGGCGGCCGTCCCGCCCAGCGACGGATATCTTCCGCCGGAGGATCCCCTCGTGGGCGTGGCCCGGCAGGTCGAGGCGACTGCTTGGCTCAAGTCCCATGTACCGGGATTGGCATGGGTCGGATCGGGCTACACCTACCTGCAGGAGTGGATGGGCCTGGTGGGGCAGGCTGCGGTGAGGCGCGGCATGGTTGACTCGGTCGGCCTCGGGCGGATGGCCCTGAGCTATCCGGACCTGCCCGCCGACCTGCTGGAAGGCCAGCCCTTCGACCGCAAGAAGGTCTGCCGGACCTTCTCCGACTGCACCTCCGCGCCCCGGCGCGGGATGGTGTCGGGCTGTTATCCGCTGGATCCGCTTTACAGGGAAAGGCCCGAGGCCCTGGTGCTGCGGCAGGCCCGCCAGCGACCGGCCTAGGCGTATTCCATTTTGGTTCGCCTGGAATACACGGATTCCCACGGCGCCAATGCGGTGAACCTCCCCGGCGGGGCCATGGGCGGAAGGACGGGCTTGGCAAACAAAATCCGGCGCGCGGCCGCGTTCCATGGGGCGTGGCGCGGTCGGGCTGGGCCAGCCAGGGAAAAGAGCGATACACCGATCCGTTATGGATTTCTTTGAACGGGCCCGGGGCGCGCCCCCGGCCAGCGGGGCGGTGCCGCCACGAAAACGCCGACCAACGCGATGCCGAAGGCGGCATAGTAAGGCAGCATGTCGGCGATCGTCTTGCCGCGGAACAGGAACGCGTTGTGCGCCGCCCGCGCCGCCCAGGGTTCGTCCTCCACTTCATGGAGTTCCTTGCCGTCCATCGCCCTGAGGTCGCGTTCCCAGGTGGTGAGGGGGCATTCGACGCCCAGGACGGTCTCCCCCAGCACGAACAGGATGAACAGCAGGTGGATCGTCCGGAACCAGAAGCCGCGGGCGAACGGGGCCCCGATGGCAAGGCCCAGCAGGGTCGCGGGCAGGGCCAGCACCGCCCAGGCCACCATCAGGAAGTGGAGGACGGTGACGATATTGGCCCAGGCCGACGCCGACATCTCAGAACAGCACCGGCTTGCCCAGCAGCCTGCGGATGACGGAGAACTGTCCGCCATGCATCGCGTCATGCTGGGTGAGCAGGGCGAGGAGGTTTCCGTGCGTGGGCGCCTTGCCCTTGAGCCGGCTTTCGGTCGGCTTGTCGAGCGCGGCGCCGTCGAGCCTGGCCAAGCCGGCCAGCGTGGCCTCGCGGGTGGCCTTGAACAGGGCCTCGTATTCGGCGCGCGTGAGCCAACCTGAGGCGTCGGACGAGGTGGCGCGGTCCTTGCCATGGGCCTCGGCAAAGCCGGCGGGCAGCTCGGGGTACGAAAAGCCCGGAATCTCCCCGCAGATGAACCGTTCGGACAGGATCAGGTGCCCGACCTGCCAGGCGGCGTGGTTGGCGCCCGCCACGGGGCGCTTCAGCAACTCGGCATCGGAAAAATCGGCCAGGTACCCGAGCGTGGCGTCGCGCGAGGAGGACAAGAGCGAGGAAAGCAGGGAAACGGCATTCATGGTGGCAACTCCGATCAGGGAAAGGAAAGCAAGCCAATCAAAACTGGCTGAGGCCCGGCGGACATCACCAGAGCCAGCCCTTCATCACGGCCAACTGGTCCGTCCGGGTCATGTTGAACTGGAGCGGGGTGACCGTGATGAGGCGTTCCGCTAGGCCGGTGACATCCGTGTCGGGAACCGGGCTGTGGCAGGTGAAGTCGGGCCCGATCCAGAAGTACACCCGGCCTCGGGGGTCGGTGCGCTTGTCGTACCACTCGGTGTAGCTGGCGGTGTTCTGGGGCAGGACGGCCACCCCCTTGGGTTCGCCTCTTGAAAGGTCGGGTATGTTGATGTTGAAGAGGCTGCCTTCCTCGGTGCATTGTTCCACGATGCGGCCGACTACGGCGCGGGCGTGGCGCGCCCCTTCCGCGTAGTCGGGCCGGCCCGAGGGAGGCATTTCCAGCGAACAGGCGATGCTGGTCCGCTTGAAGAAGCTGCCCTCGATCGCCGCCCCCACGGTGCCCGAATACAGCACATTGATGCCGGCGTTGGAACCGGCGTTGAGGCCGCTGACGATCAGGTCGGGCTGCCAGGGAAGCAGCATCCTGAGCGCCAGCTTGACGCAGTCGGCGGGGCGCCCCTCCACGGCCCATCCCAGCAGGCCGTTGTTCTCGTCCGCCACCTCCTGCACCAGCACGGGGCTGAAGATGGTGACGGAGTGGCCCGCCGCGCTTTGCTCGCTGGCGGGAGCCACCACCAACACCTCCCCGAGCGTGAGGAGTTCCCGGCGCAGCGCGCGCAGGCCGGGGGCGTGGATTCCATCGTCGTTGGTCAGCAGGATTCGCATGTCGATGGTGCCCGTGGAAGGCGGGCCATCAGGCCGACGGCCCGTCGTCCTCGATGCGCTTGCGCCTCAGATGGTGATGATAGTGGCGGGCGAACCGGTGGGCCTCGTCCCTGACGGCCTGAAGCAGCCTGAGGGCCTCGCTGTGCCTTGAAAGCACGATGGGGTTGGACTGCCCGACGGTGAATATTTCCTCGTTCTGCTTGGCCAGGGAGATCAGCCTGGCCGGCTGGCGGCCGACGAGGTCGAGAGCCTCGCGCGCCGCTCCCAGCTGCCCCTTGCCCCCGTCGATTAGCAGTATGTCGGGAAAGACCTCCTCGCGGTCGTCGCGTTCCTCGCGGGTGAACCGCCTGCCGACGACCTCCCGGATGCTGGCGTAGTCGTCCACACCCGCCACGGTGCGGATCCTGAACCGCCTGTAGCCCGGCTTGAAAGGCAGGCCGTCGATGAAGCAGACCAGGCTCGCGACGGTGTCCGTGCCGCCAAGGTGGGCGATGTCGATGCCCTCGACCACGCGTGGCATCTTGTCCATGGCGAGAATCTTGCGCAGCCCGCGGAGGCCCTTGCGCGGGTCGATCGGGAACACCTCGGGCTGGATGTCGCGTTCGACTTCCCCCCGTCGGCCGAGGCTGGACAGCGCCCGGATGTCGTCGCGAAGCCTGGCCGCCTTTTCGAACTCCATCGCCTTGCTGGCGCGCGCCATGTCGCGTTCCATGCGGCGAAGAAGCCTGTCCTTGCGCCCCTCAAGGACGAGGATGAGCCTCTTGACCTGACGGCGGTAATCCACGCGACTGACCCGCAGGTTGCAAGGCGCCGTGCACTGCCTGATGCTGTGCAGGATGCAGGGCCGGAACCAGCGCCACCGTTGGTCCGTCGAGCGGATGGGAAGCTTGCAGGTGCGGAACTGGAACACCCGCTGCAACGCCCGGATCGCGACGCGCAGGCTGCCCGCCGAGGTGAACGGCCCGTAGAGGCGCACTCCCTTGCGCCTCGGGGAGCGGGTGAATTCCACGCGGGGAAACTCCTCCCTGACCCTGATCTGCAGGTAGGGAAAGGTCTTGCCATCCTTGAGTTCGACATTGAACCGGGGCTGGATGTCCTTGATGAGCCGCGCCTCGGTGAGCAGGGCGTCGACCTCGGTCTCGACGGGGATGTGGTCGATGTCGGCGATCAGGGGCACCATGTCGGCGGTGCGGGGATCCTCGAGCGCGGCCTTGAGGAAATAGCTGCCGGCGCGGTTGCGGAGGTTCTTGGCCTTGCCGACATAAATGACGCGGCCTTGCGCGTCCTTCATGAGATAAACGCCCGGGGATGTTGGAAAGGCGCGGGCTTTGGATCCCGGTGATCCGGGGGCGGGAGCCTCGTCCTCGTGCTGCTCGACTGGAATTTCATCGGCGTCGGCCATGGTTTCCGGGCACCCCGCGGGGCGCGGCCGGGATTATCGGCGTCGCGCCACGATCCTGTCCTTGCCCACCACCGGACGCAGCACCTCGGGCACCACGACCGATCCGTCTTCCTGCTGGTAGTTCTCGAGGATGGCCACGAGCGCCCTGGTGCAGGCCACGGCGGTGCCGTTGAGCGTGTACGCGAAGCGCGTGCCTTTCTGGCCCGCCGACTTGTAGCGCACATTAAGCCGCCTCGACTGGAAGTCGGTGCAGTTGCTCGTGCTGGTGACTTCCCCGAACTCGCCACCCTGGCCGCGGCCGGGCATCCAGGCCTCGAGATCGTACTTGCGGTACGCCGGGCCGCCCAAGTCGCCAGTGCAGGTGTCTATCACATGATAGGGCAAGCCAAGGGCTTGGAAGATCTCCTCCTCGATCCTGAGGATGCGCAGGTGGATTTCCTCGCTTTGCTCGGGGGTGCAGAAGGCGAACATTTCCACCTTGGTGAACTGGTGGACCCGGTACAGTCCGCGCGTGTCGCGGCCGGGGGCGCCGGCTTCCGTGCGGAAGCAATGGGAGAGCCCGGCGTAAAGCAGGGGCAGGTTCGCCGCGTCGAGGATCTGGTCCCGGTGCATGCCGCCCAGGGTGATCTCGGCGGTGGCCACGAGGCACAAGTCGGTGTCGGCGATCGAATACACCTGCCTCACATCCGGATTGGGATCCCTTGGCTGGAAGCCGATCCCCTCCAGGACCTCCACCCGGGCGACATCGGGGGTGACGACGGGAGTGAAGCCCTCGCGCACAAGCTTCGACATCGCGAACTGGACCAGCGCCAACTCGAGCAGCGCGCCCTCGTTCTTGAGGAAGTAGAACTTCTGGCCGGCCACCGAGGCTCCGGCCTCGAAGTCGGCCAGTTCCAGCGACTCGACGATGGCGACATGGTCCTTAGGCTTGAAGCTGAACGACGGCTTTTCACCCCAGGTGCGCACCACGCGATTGCACGACGGGTCGGCGCCGACGGGGGCGTCGGGGTGGGTCATGTTCGGCAGTTCGCAGAGGGCCGCCTTGAGGGCCGCCTCCGCTTCCTTCTGCCTTTGCTCGAGCGAACCGGCCTGCTCGCGCAACGACTTGCCTTCCGCCAGCAGGGCCTGTTTTTTCGCGGCATCCTTTTCCGCCGGGATCAGCTTCGAGACCTCGTTCTGCCGCTGCTGGACAAGCTGGGCCTCGTGGATCACCGCGCGCCGGCGGTCGTCGAGCTCGACCACGCGGTCGGGCCTGGCCTTCACCTGGCGGTTGGCGCAATTGGAGGCGACCGCCTCAAGGTTCTCGCGGACAAATGCGGCGTCGAGCATGGGGGAAACCCGTTCCTGAAAACGATGGGCCACTGCGGTCAGGGGCGCTTTTCCAAGGGAATGAAGGCCTGGTCGCGGACGCCCGTGAACACCTGCTCGGGGCGGAAGATGCGGTTGTTCCGCATCTGCTCGAGCCAGTGTGAGAGCCATCCGGCGACGCGCGCCATGGCGAACATGGGGGTGAAGAGATCGCGCGGGATACCGAGGCTCGAATAGACAATGCCCGAGAAGAAATCGACATTCGGATAAATGCCCTTGGGGCCAAGCTTGGCGTCGGCCGCCTTTTCGAGTTCAAGGGCGGTCTCGTAGCTGGCCGGCCTGCCGGTCTCGGTGAATGCGTGCTCGGCGAGTTCCTGCAGGACCGTGGCGCGCGGGTCCTTCACCTTGTAGACGCGGTGCCCGAAACCCATGATTTTCTTCTTGGTGGCGACGGCGTCGTCGAGCCAGGCCTTGGCCTTGGAGGCCTCGCCGATCTCGTCGAGCATCTGGAGGACTTCCTCGTTGGCGCCGCCATGCAGCGGACCCGAGAGGGCTCCGACCGCCGCCGAGATCACCGAGTAGGGGTTGGCCATCGTCGAACCCACCACGCGCGCCGCGAAGGTGCTGGCGTTCATCTGGTGCTCGGCGTGGAGGATGAGGCAGGCATCCAGGACGCGCGCGACGGCGGCCGACGGATCCTTCCCCGTGAGCATGAAGTAGAAGTTGGCCGCGTGGCCGAGGTCTTCGCGGGGAACGACCGGTTCCTCGCCGTGCCTGATCCGGTGGAAGGCGGCGACCAGGGTTGTCGTCTTGGCGACGAGATGAATCACCGATTCCCATGATTCCTCACGGGCGGGATGGAACATTCCCAAAGCGGCGATGGAGGCCTGCAGGGCCTCCATCGGGTGCCCCGCGGGGGGCAGGCATTTCAGGATGTCGATCTGCCTGTATTTCAGGCCGCGGTTCTGTTTCAGGTCGCGGTCGAACAGGGCGAGTTCCCGTTGCGTTGGCAGGCTGCCCTTAAGGAGGAGCCAAGAGGTCTCCTCGAAGGTGCTTTCCCGGGCAAGGGTTTCAACGGCGATGCCGCGGTATTCGAGCCTCGCGCGCTTGCCGTCAATGAAGCTGATCGCCGATTCGGCCACGGGAACATCGGCAAGGCCAGGACGATACTCCGGTTCGCTCATCATGTAACCCCGATCGCAATGGTGTTCGAGTGTTTCCCGCCGGGTCGCCGGGCCGAGGATGCCGCAGTGAACACAATTGTAGTGAACAGCTTCCGCCCTTGGGAGGGGGTGGTTCCGCTTTCAAAGGCCGGTGAAAAAGAGTCGGGGAACCCAGTCGTTTCCCACCTGGAGCCAGGCCAACTGCCCCCAGCCCGCGGCCAACTCACGGGCCTTGTCCTCCGCGAGGGGCCAGGCAAGGGCGCTCGGTTCGCACCAGCATCCGTCGTCGGCCAGCCCGACCCCCGGCAACGACTTCAAACCCCGTGCCGCCAGCATGGCGAGGCCGGAACGCATCAAAATGGCGTTTTGGTCGGTCGGAAGCGCCCGGCCGCCAGGATTGCACGGGGTGACGAAGGCGACGCGGCCGGCCATTTCGGGGCCCGCGACGGCGGCCAGTTCGGGTGCCGGAAGTTCCACCCGCAGCGACAAAGGGCGGGCACCCAACACCCAGTAGCTGGTCGCCAGGTAGGGGTGCCGGCTCATGGGGCCGAAGACAGCTTCTTGTCCAATTCCTGGAATGGCGGCAGGCTCCGGACGGGGTCAAACCCTTCATCGGCCCGGAAGGCTGCCCAAAGCCTGGCCCGCATTGGCGCGGGAACACGGCCGACTTGAGCTTCAATCAGGGCCGTCATCGCCTTGAGGACTTCCCCGGCCTTGGCCATGTTTCCCGCCTTGCGAAGCGATTCGTAGGCTTGGGAGTACACCGTGGCGAAATTGAGCATCATCGGGGGGGTGCCGCCCGAGGCCTTTTCGTACTCCGGCAGCGCTCCCAGGGCTTCCTCGACCTTTCCTTCAAGGGCCAGCACATACGACCGACCCATGAGCAGGTCGGCCCTGTTGGCGCCCTGGTCGGTTCGCAGGCCGGCCTCGAAATCGGCCAGGGCCAACCTGCGCCAGCCGTTCATGAGGTTCCAGCCGCGCATGCGCCGCAGGCTCGACTGCCCCGGATCGACGAGGACGGCCTCGGATTGCGCCGCGAGCGCGCCATTTTCGTCCTTGAGAACCATCAGCGCCGTCGCCTTGCGCTCGAGGGCGAGTCCCCGAAGCGGCTTCACCTCGGCGGTGGTGACCGATGAGGTCCGCATGAGGTAGGCATCGAAGCATTCGACCGCCTCCTTGTAGAGGGCGAGATCGGGTTTTCCTTGTTTCCTCGACGATTCCAGGGCCATCCCGAAAAGCACCAGGCCCCGGTCAAGCCAAGGCCTGGCTTCCTTGGCGTTGCCGGCGGTGGCACGCGCCATCGCCTCCCTCGCGGCGGGCAGGTCGCCCGACTTGAGCAGCAGGAGGCCTTCGTCATGGTCGAGGACCGGGGCCAGCGGCGTGCCAACCAAATGGGGCGCCGCCTTCCTCAGGAGTTGGATCGCCTCGGCCCTGAGCTTCACGCCCTCGGCCGCGTCGGCATCGGCACGGTCGGCGAGGATCTTCGCCAGAATCCGCCTGCCCTTGCCCTCGTTCGGGTCCAGCCGGATCGCCTCGCGAAGAAACGGCTCGGCCCGGGCGGGATCCTTCGCCCCCATCGCCAGCACCGTGGCCAGGTTCACGAGGATGGCGGGGGACCTTTGCCGCTTCAGGGCGGCCTCGAGGTCGGCGATGGCCTTCTCGTGGTCTCCCGAGTCGTAGCGGACCGCGGCCCGGTTCACCAGAAGCGCCGTCCGCGAGTCCTCGGAAAAGCCGGAATCATCCAAAAGCTTTTCCGCATCGGCCTTGTCTCCAAGCTTCCCCGCGCAAACTCCCAGGAAAAGGTTCGTGTACTGGAAATCCGAACGGATGGCGCGCGCCGCCAGGAACGAGGCCTGCGCGGCGGCGAACTGGTCGCGCGCCAGGTGGGAAAGCCCGAGGAAAAAGTGCGAGAAGAAGTCGTCGGGATCCGCCATGATGGCCTGCTGGAATGAACGCGCGGCCTCGGCGTAATTCTTTTCCTTGTATTGCTCGTCACCCACCAGGAACCATTCGTAGGCCGTCTGCGGAACCGCCTTGTCCGCAAGGGCCTTGAAGGCCTCGATCTCCTTGCTGGCCTTGGTGATGTACTCCTCGTCCTTGCCGGCGGCGGCGACCTTGGTGTACCGAATCATCTTGAGCAGGTAGGCCTTCTCGAGGCCGAAGCCCTGCCGGCGCGCCTCGTCACGCGCCTTCGTGACCAGGGCCTTCGACTTCTCGCCGTCGGTGTCGAGCCATGTGTCGGCCAGCACCACGAGCAGCTCCGCGCAGCCCTTGCGAACCTCCGGCTTGTCCTTCTCGGAGAAATGCTGGCCGAACACCGGTTTGAACTTTCCGGCGTCGGGATTCACCTCGAATTGTTCCAGCGCCTTGGTCGCCCGGGCGCGCGCCTCGGCGTTTCCCTCGCGCGCGGACCGGCCCGATTGGTTTGTCAGCTCATAGATCGCCATCGCCTGTTCCTCGCGGAAGGCGCGCAGGCGGGCATCGGTGTCGATGTGTTCCTCGGCGACGGACTTGCCCTCCTCCAACTGCTTGCGGAGATCACCCAGGTCGGCGTCGTTGCGGATGGCGGCGAGCGCGTTGTCGTAATTCTGGCGGGCTTGCGGCCACCTCGCCTGCGCGGCGTCGCGCTGGGCGTCGTCGAGCAGCTTTTGAGCCGTGGAGCGGTCGCGTTCCCGGCGCTCTTCCCGGGCCTTGCGCTGCCTCTCGGCGACGGCATAGAGGCCGTTGATGGCGACGCTTCCCGCCAGCGAGGCCAGCAGGAACAGCGAAGCCACGGCCACCAGGGCGGCCTGGGCCTTGTTGCGCGACGCCCAACGGATCACCTTCTGGATCGCGCTGATCGGCCGCGCCTTGATCGGGTCGCCCCGGCTGAACGCCGCCAGGTCGTCGGCCATCTCGTCCGCCGACTGGTAGCGTTTCGCCGGATCCTTCTCCAGCGCCTTGAGGCAGATGGTCTGCAAGTCGATCGGGGCGTCGGGCTGGAGTTGGACCGGCGGAACAGGATCCTTTTTCTTCACATGCTCGAGCGTTTCCAGCAAGGTTCGACCCTTGAAAGGCGGACGGCCGGTGAGGAATTCGTACAGCATCGCGCCTAGCGAATAGATGTCGGCAAGGTGGTTGAGGTGCTTCGCCTTGCCTTCCGCCTGTTCCGGGGGCATGTAGCTGGGCGTGCCCATGATCGACCCGGTGCGGGTGTGTCCCTCGTCGCTGTCCATCTCCTTGGCCAGGCCGAAGTCGGTGACCTTCGGTTCATCCGTCTTGGTGAGCAGGATGTTCGCGGGCTTCAAGTCGCGGTGGATGATTTTCTTCGAGTGGGCGTAGCCCATGGCCCTGCAGACCTTCTCCATCACCGAGGCGGTGAACTTGGCATCCTGCGGTTCGCCCTTGAGCCTGTTGTCGAGGGGGCCGCCCTCGACGAATTCGAGGGAAAAGTAGGGAAGGCCATTGTGCTCGCCGACATCGAACACCTGCACGATGCCCGGATGCTGGACCAAGGCGACGGCGCGCGCCTCAAGCCTGAACCGGTCGAGTTCCGACTCGCTTGCCGCGTTGTTGAGCACCATCTTGAGGGCAACCATCCGGTTGAGCCCCTTTTGGCGTGCCCGGTAGACGACACCCATGCCGCCCCGGCCCAGTTCGCCCAGCATCTCGTAGCCTTCGACTTCGGGAATTTTGTTCCTGTCGGCCTTGGATGAGGCGGCGGAGGTGCTCATCCTCGCGGTTTGGCCATGGTTGGTCGGCTGACCGGGCTTGCTGATGGCGGTGGCAGAAGGCCGCGGCATCGGTGGTTTCGACATGTGCGCCGTGCCCCTGGAACTCATCTCCCCCGGGGCCATCGTGGAATCGGAGTCGGCGACCGCGCCGGGCGCCAGGGTGGCATCGGAGTCGGCAACCCCTTCCGGACCGATGGTGGAATCGTCATCACCGCCGGGCGCCACGGTCATTCCCGGGTCATCCCCCGGGGCCAAGGTGCGGTCGTCGGCATGGGCCGCAGGGGCATCATCGGGCCCCAGGGTCATGCCGTCCGCGCCCGCCTTGACGACGGTTCCCTCGGGCATCGTCAAGTCCGAACGATCGGCGGCTCGACCATCAGGATTGTCATCGGGACCGATCGTGGCCTCGCCGCGAATGCTGCCCGTTTCGGCATCGCCGGGAGCCAGCGTGCGGTCATCCGCATGGCCGTCTCCACCCAGGGTGGCATCGGGGTTTTGGCGGGGCGTGGGCATGGGATGGGAACCTCGGGAAGGACTCTGGCTTGATCACTTCAGGCTATCTGCCACTGGCGCCGCCGCAAGAAGCTCAGTAGGCGGATTGAAGGATGCCCATCAGGTCGCCGACGGTGGGTTGCCTGGGGTTCACCCGCAGGATTCGGGTCATGGCCAGCGTCTTTTCCGCCATCGGCGCCAGCATGTCCTGACGCGCGCCAAGATCACGCAACCTTTGGGGAATGCCGATTTCCGCCGCCAGCGAGGCGACAGAATCGATCGCACGGGCGGGCTCCAGTTCCCCATGGCCAAGCAGGCGGGCGATTTCCACCATGTCCCGCTCCCGGCCTGGCAAGTTGAAACGCATCACATGCGGCAGGAGCAGGCCGTTGCCAGCGCCATGGCTCACGGGAACAAAGCTGGCCACGGCGTATTCGAGGGCATGGACCAGGGCCACCCCGACATTCGAGAAAGCCAACCCTCCATACATGGCCGCCAAGGCCATTCCGGATCTTGCTTCGGCGTCGGTACCTTTGGCGACGGCGCGCCTGAGGTGCTTTCCGGCAAGAGAGATGGCCTCGCGGGCCATGGCCATACCCATGGGGTGGCGGCCCTGATAGCACGACCTTTGTCCCGCCGGCAGCGGAAACCCCTCGTTGTCAACCGCCGTGAACGCCTCGATGGCGTGGACAAGGGCATCGATGCCGCTGTCGGCCGTCACCTTGGGCGGGCAGGAGTGGGTGAGCAGCGGATCAACCAGGGCGAGCCTTGGTCGCAGGTGGTTGCTCAGGCTGCCCAGCTTGATGCCCTGGCGGGGATCGGTGTACACATCCGCGCAGGAAACTTCCGAACCCGTGCCGGCGGTTGTTGGTATGCAGACGAGTGGCATGATGGGGCCGGGAAGGCGGTCATCACCGGTGTAGTCGCCGGGTTCCCCGCCGTGGGTGAGGCACTTGGCCGTGAGCTTGGCCAGGTCCATGTTGCTGCCGCCGCCCAGGCCGATGATGCCGTCGGGGCGCCATTCGCGCGCCTTGGCGAGACAGGCCATGGCGGCTTGCCAGGTGGGTTCAGGTTCGCCCCCGAGGTCGAGGAGCACCTCGATCCCCGCCTCTCGCAGCGGTTTTTTCACCTTTTCCACGATTCCGGCGGAGTCGAGGACCGGATCGCTGACCAGTTGGACCGAGCGGAGGCCCATGCGGGTGGCGATACCGCCGAGTTGTTCGACCGCTCCGGGGCCGAACACGATCTGTCCGGCGCTGTGAAAAGTCCAGGTGGCGCCCATGGATCCTTGGCTCCGCGCGGTGGCGATGTTGCCTGATGGGTATCATACGGCCTTGGAAACCGGCGGGGAGGAGAGTTCATGACCGCTCGCATCGGCGTCGTCGTGGTGTCGGACCGGGCCAGCGCCGGCATCTACGAGGACAAGGGAGGCCCGGCCATCAGGGAATGCCTTTCCGAGATCCTTTCGAGCTCATTCGAGGTCGTTTTCAGGATGATTCCCGACGAGGCGCCCGTCATCGAGGGCACCTTGCGCGAACTCGCCGACCGGGAGGGATGCTCATTGGTGGTGACCACCGGCGGCACGGGCCCGGCCCCCCGGGATGTCACTCCCGAGGCCACCGAGGCGGCATGCGACAAGATGCTCCCGGGGTTCGGCGAGCAGATGCGCGCCGTCTCGCTGCGGGTGGTGCCCACCGCCATCCTTTCGAGACAGACCGCCGGAGTGAGGGGAAAGTGCCTCATCATCAACCTGCCCGGCAAGCCCTCGGCCATCAGGGACTGCCTCATGGCCGTGTTTCCGGCGGTGCCCTACTGCATCGACCTTGTCGGTGGCGCGAGGCTGGAAACCCGCCCCGGGGTGGTTTCGGCATTCCGGCCGAAGGGGGCCTGACCGTGCGCCGCGTCGACATCAACGCCGACCTGGGCGAGGGTTCGGGTTTCGATGGCGAACTGCTGGAGATTGTCAGTTCCGCCAACATCGGCTGCGGCTTGCATGCCGGCGACCCGGCGACAAGTTTCCGGGCCTTGCGCGCCGCCGCAGCGGCGGGGGTGGCCGTCGGCGCGCACCCCGGACATGCCGACAAGGCCCGGATGGGAAGGGAACCCATTGCGCTTCCGTCGGATGAACTGGCCGCCTTGGTGGAATACCAGGTCGGCGCCCTCATGGCGGTTGCCGAGCTCGCCGGCACGCGTGTCGTTCACCTCAAGCCGCATGGGGCGCTTTACCATCAGGCGGCCGACGAGCCTGAAGTCGCCCGGGTGTTGGCCCTGTCCGCGGCCCGCTGGAGGCTTCCGGTGGTCGGCAAGGCCGGTTCAAGGCTCCATGAGGCTTGCCTTGGCAGGGTTGGCTTCGTTGCGGAGGGTTTCATCGACCGGAGGTACGGTGAAGACGGCCGCCTCATTCCCCGTTCCCATCCCAACGCCCTGATCGTTGATGCCGGCGAAGCCGTCGAGCAGGCCTTGCGACTGATCGAGGAAGGAGTCGCGACCTTGTGTGTTCATGGAGACACGCCGGGTGCCGTCGGCCTGGCAAGGCGGGTGAGGGCCGGAATCGAGGAGCGGGGTTTCAGGATCCTTCCCGCCCCGGGCGTGTCGCGGGGAGGCGGGGAATGATCGAAGTGGCTCGGATGCCCGGGCCCTGCCGGTTGGTGCGCGATCCCGTTGCCGGGCTCAGGCACCTCGGAGTTCCGCGAGGCGGGCCTGCGGACCGCCTCGCCTGCTCGGTGGCCAACGCCCTTGCCGGCAACCGGGGCAACCCCTGGACGATGGAATTCGCGCTGGTGGCCCCGGCGCTCAGGGCGCGAACCAGCCTGGCCTGCGCCTACTCCGGGCCGCCCCTGGAACTGGTTCTCGAGTCGGGTGGCGCGTCCAGGCCGATACGGGTGCCGGGCAGCTTCACATGGCCCGAAGGATGGCTGCTGCGCGGTGGCGCCCTCTCCACGGGAGCCAGGGGATACCTTGCCGTTTCCGGTGGCATTGAACCATCCGCGACGGCCCTGGGCGCCGCGATTCGCGTTGAACCGGGAGACCGGTTCGGGGCCCGCGAGGGGCGGTGCAGGACGAGGCACATGGCCATGGATTTCGGATGGTCGAAGCCGCGGGATGTCTTGCGTGTCGTCGCGGGCAGCGATTTCACGGCGGAACTGGCGGGCTTGCTTGGCGGGCCATGGACGGTTTCCTCCGCCAGCGACCGGATGGGAATCCGGCTGGAAGGCGCGCCGGTTCCGCCCCGCCATGCCGCCGACCGGCTTTCGGAACCCGTCGAACCGGGCACGGTGCAGGTTCCCGGCGGGGGGTTGCCGATCATTCTGGGAGTCGACGGCCAGACGATCGGCGGGTATCCCCGCGCGGCCCATGTGATCGATGCCGACCTCGACATGCTGGGACAGCTTCGCCCGGGCGACCGGTTCAGGATGCGACTGGCAAGCCTCGGGGAAGCATGTAATCTGGCCCAAGAGCGCTTGCGCGCCCACGGCGCCCTCGTGTTGGGGATCGCGGCTTCGGGCGGATGGTGAGTGCGTGAGGATGAGGCTGAACCATGGCCAGGGTATTGATCGCGCCGGCACCCCTGCAGGGCGTTGAAGGCGAGTATCGCGAGATCCTCAAGGCGGCTGGCCATGAGCCTGTCCAGCAAAACCTTGGGCGGCAACTGGTCGAAACGGAATTGCTGGATTGGCTCAAGGGGATCGACGCCACGCTTGCGGGTTCCGAGCCCTACACGCGCAAGGTGATCGAGTCGCGCCCCGGCCTCAAGGTGATCGCCCGCGTGGGGGTGGGCTATGACGCCGTGGATGTGCAGGCCGCGACCGAGTTCGGCCGCACCGTGACCATCGCGCCGGGCACCAACCATGGCTCGGTCGCCGAGCATACCTTCTCGCTCATGCTGGCCTTGGCCAAGCGCGTCGTGATCCAGCACAACGCGGTGGCGCGGGGGGAGTGGCCCCGGGGCATCAACCGACCGCTCCGCGGATCGGTCCTCGGCCTGGCCGGGCTCGGCCGAACGGGCAAGGCGGTGGCCCTGAGGGCCCAGGCATTCGAGATGAGGGTGATCGCCTATGAGCCTTTCCCGGACAGGGATTTCTGCGCCAGGCATGGCATTGAGCTTGTTGACTTCGACAAGCTGCTTGAAATGTCCGATTGGCTGAGCCTTCACCTTCCGGCCACGCCGCAATCCAGGCACATCATCAATCCCGACAGCCTCGCCCGCATGAAGCGCGGAGCGATGCTCATCAACACGGCGCGGGGCGCCGTCGTCGACGAGAAGGCGTTGGCGTCCGCCTTGGAATCCGGCCACCTGGGGGGCGCCGGCCTCGATGTGTTCGAGCAGGAACCTCCGGGCAAGCTGTCGTTCTTCGACAGGCCGAATGTCGTGTTCACCCCGCATGTGGCGGGAGTCGACAGCCAGTCGCTGGCCGACATGGCCGCCTCGGCGGCGAAGTCGGTCGTGGAAATCCTCGACGGCAGATGGCCCGATGACGGCAGGGTTGTGAACCCGACCGCGAAAACCCACAAGGTCTCATGATCGCCCGACGGGGTACGCGGTGAGCGGCTTCAAGGTTTATTTGGCGGCGCGGAAGCCGACATGGCAATGGGCGGCGATCGGCTCGCCCTTGCCGCGGCTTCCGGGCCGGTATCTCACGCAATAAAGGTCGCTGCACAGGTACGAACCGCCCCGTTGCACCCGCTTGGCGACTCCCGGTTCGCTGGGATCGTTGCTGGCCAACTCGGACGGCCCCTTGGGATTGCGCGACTCCATGTTCCTGTACGCGCTTTCCGAGTACCAGTCGGCGCACCATTCCCACACATTTCCCGACATGTCGTGCAGGCCCCACGCGTTGGCCGGGAATTGCGCGACGGGGGCGATCCGGTCGAAACCGTCATCCCTGGTGTTTTCATGGGGGAAGCGCCCTTGCCAGATGTTGGCCATCCACCGGCCGCCGGGGTTGAGTTCCTCGCCCCAGGCGTAGCGGTGGATGGGTTCGCCGGCGCGCATGGCATATTCCCATTCCGCCTCGGTGGGTAGGCGCTTGCCCGCCCAGCGGCAGTAGGCGGTCGCGTCGTTCCAGCTCACCTGCACCACGGGGCAGTCGTCCTTGCCCTTGATGTCGCTTTCGGGGCCGAACGGATGCCGCCATTGCGCGCCATCGACGAAGCGCCACCACTGCCAATGGTTGTCGAGGCTGGCGCCACCGCCCGATGGCGGGGTGAAGACGAAGGAGCCTGGGGGAAGCCCCGGTCGGCCGGGTTCCGGTGAAGCCTGGGGCTTTTCAGCATCGGTGACATAACCCGTCGCCTCGACGAAGCGGCTGAATTCGGCGTTTGTCACCTCGGTCTTGTCGATCCAGAAACCATCAAGGGCGACCTTGCGAACGGGGCGGGCGTCGGCGAATTCCTCAAACGGGCTGCCCATGTCGAAGGTGCCCGAGGGAATCCACGCCATGCCGCCGCGCAGGGTGCCGGCCGCCGGTTCGGGCCAAAGGGCGATGCCAAGGGCCAGTCCCAGCGCCACGGCAACGGCACCGAAGACCCATGGCGCGGCGCGCGCCAGCAAACGGTCCATGAAAGCCTCCCGGTGGCTGATCCTCCTGATATGTTATCGCAACACGGTTCCGTCATGTCCGGCGGGGAAAAAACATGGGACTCGGGCTCAATGCGCGTTCGCTGGCCGTCATGGATGGGATGGCGAGGGACGCTGAAATCCTCAGGGTCGCCGTCCATGCCGTGGAAGGCGCCCGGGTGATCGACGCGGGCGTGAAGGCCGAGGGTGGCCTGGCCGCGGGGTTATGCCTCGCCAGGGCCTGCCTGGCCGACTTGGCCTCCGTCACCCTGCTGCCCGGACAGGTGGGCGATTATTCGTGCCTCATGGTTCAGGTTTCCACGGACCACCCCGTCGCCGCATGCCTCGGCAGCCAATACGCCGGCTGGCAGGTCTCGGTTGGCAAGTATTTCGCGATGGCCTCGGGGCCGATGCGGGCCTTGGCAGGCCGGGAACCGCTGTTCGCCGAGTTGGGCCTGGGAGAGGAGGCGGCCCACGCGTCGGGAGTGCTGGAGACGGGCAAGTTGCCCGGGCCCGAGGTGATTTCGTACTTTTCCGAAAGGCTCAAGCTGCCGGCGGCATCCATCACGCTTGCCGCCGCGCCCACGGGCAGCCTTGCCGGTTCGCTCCAAGTGGTGGCGCGCTCGCTCGAGACCGCCCTGCACCAGATGCACGAGGTCGGTTTTCCGTTGGCCGCGATTGTCTCGGGCATGGGCGTGGCGCCCTTGGCACCGCCTTGTCCCGACATGGTCGCGGCGATTGGACGAACCAATGACGCCATCCTCTACGGCGGCCGTGTCGAGGTTTTCACGCGGGCCGAGGACGCGTTGTTGGCCGAATTGGGGCCAAGGCTTCCCTCGACGGCCTCCCCAGCCCATGGCAAGCCATTTGCCGAGATATTCAAGGAGGCGGGGGGCGATTTCTACAAGATCGATCCGCGCCTGTTTGCCCCCGGCGAGATTGTCATCCGAAACCTTTCCAGCGGGCGGACCCATCGTTTCGGCCGCCTTGATCCCGACCTGGTTCGCCGATCGTTCGGAGGTTGAGCCGCGGTGAACTGGGTGGTGATTTCCGGCGGCGAGGGCTGGCATGTCAGGTCGCTCGCGGCCGCCGCGACGCGCCGAGGCATCGACCTGACATGGTGCGACTTCGCCACCGCCTGGGCCTGCGAAGGGCCGCTGGGCGGCGCGCTGGACACCGCCAGCGTGGTGCTTCCCCGAACCCTGCCGGGGGGATCCCTCGAACAGGTGATATTCCGGATGGACATTCTTCACAGGGCCCTCGAGCGCGGGGCGCGGGTCGTGAATCCCCCCCGCGCCCTTGAGGCGTGCGTCGACAAATACCTCGCGAGTTCCCGCATGGCGGCGGCCGGCCTGCCCGTGCCTCCCACCCGTGTTTGCCAGGGAACCGAGCGGGCGATGGAAGCCTTTGCCGGGCTCGGCGGCGATGTCGTGGTGAAGCCGCTCTTCGGCTCGGAGGGGCGCGGCATGCTCAGGGTGGATCATCCCGACCTCGCCTGGCGGGTGTTCTCGGCCCTCGAGAGGCAGCAGGCCGTCATTTATCTCCAGAAGTTCATCCACCATCCCGGCTGGGACTTGCGGGTTTTCACCCTGGGCCAGCGGGTGTTGGCCGGAATGCGGCGGCATGGGAACGGTTCATGGCGCACGAATGTCGCCCAGGGCGGCACCGCCGAGGCCGCCGAGGTGCCGAAACCCGTCGCCAAGCTGGCGCTGCGCGCCGCCGCAGTGCTGGAAGCCGAGGTCGCGGGGGTCGACCTCCTGATGGATGACAGCGGTCACTGGCAACTCATCGAGGTGAACGCCTGCCCGGGATGGCGTGCCCTTGAGGCGGCGACCGGAAAGGATGTCGCCGGGGCCATCATCGAGCATGTCTGGAACACCATGCCATGACCGGGAACCTGAAATCGTTGAGGATCACGACCGCTTGCCAGTGGGAGTGCGTCGCCCGCAAGCCCGGAAATGTGAACCGTTCGCGGGATTTTCCCGACGCGAGCTTGGCTGATTTTCTCGTGTCGGCATCAGTGATTGGGCCAATCCTCGCGGCGGCGGGTTCTCGCGGCGTGGGTGCCGCCATTCATTCCGCCTGCGCCGACACGCGCGCCCGCGTGGGAACCAACACCAACCTCGGCCTTGTCCTGGCCTTGGCGCCGCTCGCCGCCGTTCCGGATGGCAAGCCTCTCAGGGATGGAGTGGGGCGTGTTCTGGCCAACCTCGACCGTGACGATGCCAAATGGGCCTTCCAGGGAATCGCGATCGCCAATCCGGGAGGATTGGGCACCGCTCCCGAGCAGGATGTGCTCTCAACCCCCACATCGACCCTGCTGGAGGCGATGCGCCTGGCATCCGACCGTGATTCCATCGCGAGGCAATACGCCAACGGGTTTGCCGACATCTTCGAGACGGCCTTGCCCACCCTTGGCGGCGGGCTTCAGGAAACGGGCACCCTCGAGGGCGCCATTGTCCTGTTGCATCTGCACCTGATGAGCCTCATTCCCGACACGCATATCGCACGAAGGTCGGGAATGGCCATGGCCTTGGAGGCCGGCGAGCGCGCGGCGGAGGTCGCCCGGGCCGGATGGCCCAGGCGATCCGAGGGATGGAAGGCGCTGTCGCGGTTCGATGCCTGGCTGCGTGAACCGGGGACCAAGCGAAATCCGGGAACGACCGCCGACCTTGTGGGCGCGACGCTGTATGTCGCCCTTGCGGAGGGAATCCTCGACCTGCCCTGCCGGTTCCCCTGGTGGAACCATGAAAGCCCGTGGCCTTGACGGGCCTCATTTTTTCTTGATGGTGCTTTTCCACTCGTCGGAGCGCTGCTGCTTGAGCGCTTCGATCTGCTTGGCCTTTTCCTCGTCGGTGAGCTTTGTCGGTTCGGAACCGCCTCCCCCGCACCCGATCATGGCGAGGGAAGTCATGCCCACGGCGGCAAACAACCGGTTTCTCATGGCGTTCCCCTTTCGGATCAGTCGAGTGATGTGGCCTCGCCGCCGGAGCGAGACCCCGCGGCAGTCCAGGCGTCCGGATTCACGCTGTCGGTGAAAAACCGCACGCTGCCATCCGACATGCAGCCATTCACCCCTCCGGAGTGGAAACTGCTGGCGGGAGTTACAAGCTGCCACCATTCGCCATTGGGCCTGTAGCAGGGCTTGTTGGGTGGAAGCAGGGTGTTGAAGCCCGTTCTCCAGACCGACCCTTCGCGCCACGGATATCCGCGCCAGTTCCATCCGCCCAAGGTGGCCGCGGTCTGGAAATTGATGGCGTTGAGCGTGGTTCGCGAGGTGGCGGCGTTACCGCCGCCCGTGGCGAGCGATCCGGAATCGAAACAGTCGCGGCGGGGATCACGCGTTGACAATTGCTGGCCGTTGCCGTTGGCGACCTCGGCGAAGGCCAGGGTGTTGCTGGTGCCGTCGGTCACGCTGGCCATCGTGGCGGCGGGCATGGGCGGCACCGACCCATAGGGCGTGAAGTTCGTCCCGAACAATCCGTCCCATGACGACCTGAGCCCCACCCAGGTGCCGTAGTTGGAATGGTAGTTGGTGTATCCGTAGAAGAATCCTTGCCAGTTGTTGGGGTCGGTGGGGCACTGGAACACCTTCGGGCGAACGGCCGAGGCGTTTTCCTGGTTGGTCACCCCCGAGGAGGAGGAGCCATGGGCCAAGGTGGATGTCATCATGCTGGAAAAATTCCCCTGCTCGATGACGGGTAGCAGGAAGGTGATGGGGGATGGCCCCCAGATCGAGGGGTTCTCCGATCCGCACGGAAACTTGCCCATGGATGATTCAAAGTTGTGAAGGGCCAGGCCCAATTGCTTGAGGTTGTTGGTGCAACTCATCCTGTTGGCGGCCTCGCGCACTTTTTGCACGGCCGGGACAAGAAGGCCGATGAGGACGGCGATGATGGCGATGACAACGAGCAGTTCAATGAGTGTGAACGCCTTGCGATGCTTCGCGACAAGGAGATGAATAAACAAATGCCTCTCCCATGAGATGTGATGGGCGAGAGAGGTGCTTGTTTATCACCATTATCAAAGCTCTCAACGCAAGGAAAAACTGGCTTAATTGATGAGTGACATTTATCTCCCCTTCGGTGATCACCCGCAACTTGGTGGGCGGACCCCGAGTCGTTAAAGTAGAGATCGTAATTTCTCTTCCACACGCCAGAGCCAGTCATGCCCAGCGAGCAGTTTCATGTGCGCGTTTCCAAGGATTACCTGGTTTTCTGTTCGGGACATTTCATCACTTACGACGCGGACAAGTGCGAATGCCTCCATGGTCACAACTACCGGGCCTCGGTGGAACTGCGAGCCCCCCTGGACCATAATTACTATGTGTTTGACTTCATCGCGCTCAAGAAAATCGCCCGGGCGCTGACCGACGAACTTGACCACAAGATGCTGCTTCCCTCGGGCAACCCTCTCATCAGTGTTGTCACGGAAGGCCGAAAAATGACGGTGAATTACAAGGACAGGGAGTGGCAGTTCCCGGTCGAAGACTGCCTGGTGCTGCCGATCGCCAACACCACGGCGGAACTGCTGGCTCGGTACCTGGCCCAGAGAACGCTGCGCGAACTCGAGGAGAAGCACCACTTCAGGCCGGAAACCCTGGCGGTGGAGGTGGAGGAATCATTCGGCCAAGCCGCGACCTACACTTGGGCGAGGTAAGTGCGGTTGCCTTGCCCGTTTTCGCCGGTCAGGGTTCCATCACCAGCGCCAAGCCGTTGAGGACGGCACCCTGTTGGTTCTTGATTCCCATGACGCGCATGCCGGTTTGGCCCAGCTTGGTTTCCTTGGCATCCTTGGCCTCGGCGCCCAGCCAATCGCTGTTGTAAGAATTCTTGGAATCGAGTGAACCATCCGCCTTGAGCTTCATGTAAACAAGCTGAATGGCGCTGACATACTTGCCAGTTTTGACATTGACCCCGCCGACGGCGAAACCGGCCCTGGCGGTGGCCCGCGACGAACCCGGCGCGGGAGCCTGATCCAGGTCAAAGACGGCCACCAACTGCCTGAGGCATTTTTCCTTTTCCCATTCCCCCGCGGCGTAGTCGATGCCCAACAGCGGCTTGTCCTTGTCAACGAACCGCTGAGGCGCGCCACCCTTGGCGTCTCCGGCCATGTCGGTGTCCTTGCCCAGGTGCATGTTTGCGTTGGGATTGAGGTGGGACTTGAATGGTTGGTTGAACGTCGTCGCCTCGGCGGCTGTCCAGTTGCGCGCCAAGGTCACCGCGGGGTTGGGCATGGTGCCCATGACAACGGAATTGGAGACCTTGAAGTTCGGCATGGGATTAAGGCCATAACGCGACTCGCCGCGAACCGTGTACAATTCGGCGTTCTGGGGCAAAGGCTTGCCAAACGGGCCGCCAAAGCGGTTTTCCACCTCGATGGTGTCGGCATCATTGAAAAGGCCGAGAAGCATCACGCGCGAGGTGTTGCCATCTCCACCGCGAATCAGGAGTGTGCCGCCGCCGAAATCCCCTGTTTTCCTGAGGGTCTTGTAATCGACGCTGATCGTCGGCCGGCCGAAGCGCGAGTTGCCGGTGCGAGGATTGCTTAATGTGAAAAACTTGTCGCCTTTGCGCGCGCGAAGCGGCGCGTCCACGGTGCTGGCTGGAACAGTCGCTTCTCCGCCGGTTTCCCCATAGCCGTCTATGGTGGCTTCTCCCGCGGCGGAATTTGCCCCCGCTGGCGTTGCCATGCCGGGGTTGGTCGTCGCTTGGCCGGGTTGCTTGCCGGCCACCGCGTTCACCAGGCCACCGATGAATCCGCCCTGGGGTTGCGCCGCTTGCTGGCCGGGCGATGGCTGTGTCGCCGAAGGCGGTGGCGGTGAAGGTGATTGTGCCTGCTGGGCCTCGGGAGGCTTGGGTGAATCGGCGCAACCGGCGCAGGCCAATAGCGACATCACCAATGGCCACCTTGGGAGACATGCTGTCATATTGAAATGCCTCGGCGAAAAGAGATGCCAAGTCAATGTGCGTGACAAGGCGCCGTGAGGCAACGCCTTGTCAAAAATGAGCCGGATTTCATCTGGTTAGCCGATGCGGCCGGCGGGATGGGCGTGCATGTTGTGGTCGGCCACCTGCTCGGGAGTGAGGTGCCAACCACAGTCGTCGCATGTGAGGGTTGTCTCGTAGCAGGCCGGGCAGAGCAGGGGACCGCCCAGGAAGAACTGTTCAAGCCTTTCCTGGTCATCGCTGGCCATGGTGGCCGGGTCCGAAGGCAGGGGCGTGGCGTGCTTGCAGGCGCTGCAATTGGCGCTGCGCGCGGAGGCGAGAACGGGGGAGTAGTGGTCGTTGAGGCCGCGGGGGATGACACCCTTGCCCAGGCAGAGGGGGCAACTCACCCCGAGTTGGGCAGCGATCGACTTGCGAATGAAATCACTTTTGTTGGGCAACTTGTCCAGGAGGTCGGCCAGTTCCTTCTCGACCTTGAAGGCCACGATGACCGTCTTGGGGGATCGTGCCGCCATGCCTCGTACCTCGCCCGCGAAATGTACTATAACCATTCTATCACGCCGCACGCGCAAGTCACGCGAGGGAGTTCCCTTCCATTGGCTGAAATGCCCACCCATCCGATCACGATCCTTGCCGCGGGTGCCGACGCGGCACTCGGCGACGCGGTGTCATGGTGGCCGATCGTTCCATTCGCGGCGTTGCTGGCCTGCATTGTGGCACTGCCCGGCCTGGCACCCCGGTTGTGGCACAACAATCGGTTCAAGCTGGCCGTTTCGGTTTTTTGGGCCGTTTGGGCGCTTCCGGTCGTTGGGTTTGCGGGCTTCGGACATGCCATGACCGATTATGTGGCCTTCATGTCCATGGTGGGTTCCCTGTTCGTTGTCGCCGGCCATGTGCACATCGAGGGCCACTGGGCAGGAAGGCCATCGCTCAATGCCATGATCCTTTTGGCGGGAGCCATCCTGGCCAATTTCTTGGGCACGACGGGCGCGAGCATGCTTCTGATTCGCCTGATCCTCACGACCAACGAGTGGAGGCGACACCGCTGGCATGTTCCGGTCTTCTTCATCTTCATGGTGAGCAACACGGGAGGCCTGCTCACCCCCTTGGGCGATCCGCCGCTGTTCATCGGGTTTCTCGAGGGAGTGCCGTTCTTCTGGACCATGCGGCTATGGCCGGCCTGGCTTTTGGTGAATGGTTCAATATTGGCCATATTTTTCGTCGTGGATCTCCTGCAATTTCGGAGGGAAGCCAGGCCGGCATCATTCGGGTCCCGCGCCGTCACGATCCAGGGGGGAAGAAACCTGGTGTTTCTCGCGGGAATCGTGGGTGCCGTGCTGGTGAAGGGTTGGCTTGGAGACGGTTTGGCGGCGCTGGCCATTTCCAGCGGATTGATGGCCTTGATGGGGTTCCTCGCCTTGGCGACCTCCCCCGCGGTCCTCCGTTTTGAAACGGGATTCACCTGGGAACCGGTGATGGAGGTTGGCGCGCTGTTTCTTGGATTGTTCATCACCATGATTCCTGCCATGCACCTCCTGGAACACCATGCCGAGGTTCTGCCGATATCCAAGCCCTGGCACTATTTCTGGATCACGGGAAGCCTTTCCAGCATGCTCGACAACGCCCCCACCTTCGCCGTCATGGCGGTTCTGGCGCGAAGCCAGGTGGTTCCCGGCTCGATTGGCCTAGGTCCGCTGTCCGACGATCCGTCGGGTGGCGCCCTGCTGGCCGCGATTTGCTGCGGTTCGGTGTTCATGGGCGCCAACACCTACATTGGAAACGGGCCGAATTTCATGGTCAGGTCGATTGCCGAGGCCCGCGGATACGACATGCCGGGATTCATCACCTACACAGCCATCGCGCTGATGACGCTGGGTCCGGTTTTCCTGCTGGCGACCATGATTCTCTTTGCCGGCTAGGCGGCCGTGATCCCTTGCGACATGGCGATCATGAGTTAGAATTATAGTTGTTGGTGGCTGTAGCTCAGTTGGTAGAGCATCGGATTGTGGCTCCGAGAGTCGCGGGTTCAAATCCCGTCAGTCACCCTTTGGTTCGGGCGCGTTTCCCGGCATCGGATCGGTCGCGAGGTTCGACAATCCGGTGACACAACCTCGATTCCGCCAAAACTTTCCGGCGCCATTCCCACCCATTTTCTGCCTCGCTCCGCTGGATGCCTGGTTGCGTTTCCTTACCAATCCGCGCCCCAAAATCGGCATGCGGTACTGGCCGCGCGTGCTGGTGGGCCTCGCCCTGTCGGCTGTTTCCACGCTCATCACGCTGCCGGAGAGGCTTGTTGTGGGCATGTACCTCAGGCTGAGGAGGCCACGGGGTCCGGCCCCGGTGGTGATCCTCGGGTATTACCGGTCCGGCACGACCTTCCTCCAATTCCTTCTCGACCGTGACCCGGGACTGGTTTCCCCGAAATGGAACGAGGCCCTGGCCCCGCAAGGATATGTCCTTTCATGGACTTTCCTGCGGTTCCTCCTCCTTCCGTTCCTGGGAGGCAACCGCCCCCAGGACAATGTCTCCTTCGGATCCGATTTTCCCGCCGAGGACGATTTCGCCCTTTGCAACTGGGCCATGGCCTCCAGCCTGCCATCGAGGCATGTCGTGCCATCCATGGCGCCGCACTACAGCCGGTTCGACGACCTCGACAACCTCAGCGCCGCCGAGCATTCCCGCTGGTCATGGCACCAGCGGGCCCTGGTGGAAAAGTTGCTTCTCCTGCGCCCCGGAAGGCGAGTCCTGCTCAAGAGTCCGTGCCACACGGCCCGCGTGAGGCACCTGCTGGCGCTTTTCGGGCCGGACACCCGGTTCATCTACATTTCAAGGCACCCGCACGCGGTCTTCAGGTCGAACATCGCGCTTTTTGATTCCCTGGATCCCATTTATCACCTTGAGGATCCGGTTTCCCGCGAGGAACTGGAAAGGCGCGTGCTGGCCGACTACCTCCGCACCGAGGCGCGGTATGTCGCCGACCGTGGGCTGATTCCTCCCGGCAGGTTGGCGGAGGTGCGCCTGGCCGACCTCCAGGCCGACCCCATCGGGGAAGTCGGGCGCCTGTACCGGGAGCTTGATTTGCCGATGTCGGAGCAGGCCGTCGAAAGGATGCGCCTCTACCTCGATGGCGAGAGGGATTATCGGGGCAACAGCCATGCCGGCTGGACGGAAGAGGAGAAGGCGCGGCTCGAACCGCCCTTGGCCGAACTGGTCCGCCGCTATGAATGCGGGGCTCCACCCAAGGCGCGCGTGCCGGCGAAGGCGCCCGCCGACGGCGCGCCCCGCGCCAGGAATATCCGCCTGGCTTGGGGAACCATGCTGGCCATCGTCGCCGGGTTGTCCGGGGCCCTGGCGTGGGGATCGATCATGTGGCTTTTGGGGCGGCCCTGCCATCCCATCTGGTGCTGGCCCATCGGCGTGGTCGCCGGCCTCCTGGCGCGCTGGCCCGCGGGACGAGGGGTGCCGATTCTAGGCCTGGTCGCCGCCATGGCGGCGTGCGCCTCGTTTCCCGCCGCGGCATGGATGGCCGCCTTCCTGCACGGCGGCAGCCATTGGCATGAATGGCTTGGCAACCCCGTGGGCCTTCCCGAGTGGTTTTTCGCGCCGAATGTGGCTTTCTGGTTGTATGCCGGCGGAATGTCGGGTTGGAAACTCGCCACACGGCGGTGGTGACACGCCCGTCCGTCAAACCCTCACGATGCCATCGCGCGCGATCCGGTACCTGATGCCCCGCCACACAAAACCGCGGGCGCTGCCGGCCCGGGCCAGCACGAAAAACGAGACGATGTCAGCTATCGGCATCAGCAAGGCGAAATGCCAGCGGATGCTTCTCAGCTTGGCGTGGTGGTCGGGAAACAGGTGGAACATCGCGCGCCGGCGCATCACCACCCGCCAGACGATCAGCAAGCCATGGATGGCCAGCGCGATGCCGGGAAGAAGCGGTGAGGAAACGGCCCCGGGCACCAAAAATGCCGCCAATGTGGCGGCATAGTAGAGCGCGAACATGCACGAAAACGCCCCGGCCCGGGCGAAGACATGGAAGGTGGTGGCCCTGACCAGAAGCGATTGTCGCACCGACCATGACCAAAGCGGCAAGACCCTGTCGATGGGTTCGCTGATGACCATGGCCCCGGGAGCGAACGCGACCCGTCCTCCGACCAGGTCGCATCGCTTCTTCACCATCAGGTCGTCGGTGGCCGCCGTCGCCCACGCCGACAGCAGGCCCATTTTTTCCATGAACGACCTGCGGAACGCCATGGCGCCGCCCCAAACCGTGCCGCTGTTGGCGTGAAGCATGCACAGGGCTGAGTCCCATGCCGCGTGGAGCCTTCCAGCCGGCCCGCAATTTTCAGGGAAATACCAGCGGAATCCCGAGGTGACATCGTGGGATTCAAGCCCGCGCACCAGGGCCGTGAGCCACCGCGCGTCGCGGACAAGACCGTCGGAGTCGGCGAACGCGAAAACCTCGCTGGCGGGATCCGCCGCGGCGATCGCGGCGATCTGGTTGGAGATCTTGGAGACACAACCGGGTAGCTGGGGAGCGACGACGAGCCTGGCGGATCGGCCGGGATGCCTGTCCATCAGGTCGCGGATGACGGGAGCGGCCTCGTCATCGCCGGAATCAACGGCAAAAACAATCTCGTAATTAGGATATTCGTGGTTGAAGTGCGCCGACAGCGACTGCCACAGGCCCGGCTCGCTGCCCTTGCAGGGAATCACCAGCGTAACCCTCGGCATCAGCCCCGACGCGGGACTGACGCGGTTGGGCATTTGAATCACGCGGCGGGCCAGGAGGATCCCGATGAGGGAAAACAGGGCCATGAACACGGCGATGGCGACAAATGCCGTTTCGAACATCGCGGCCCCTTCCAGCCAGCGGAATCGGTGCGCCGCGCGCCGCTATCCACCTTGTTGTATGAGGTAGGCGAGAAGGTCAGCCATCGAGGCCGGGGGGATTTCCTTCTCAAGCCCCTCGGGCATCAGGGATTGTCCCGTCGCCTCGACCGAGTCGATCTGGCCCCTCAGCAGGACCTCCTCCACCCCCTCGGCCCGCTTGAGCGTGAGGCTGCCGGCGGTTTCCACGGCCGTCAACCCGGTCGTGGTCCGTCCCGATCTCAAGGTCACGACCTGATTGACATACCGGGCGTCGATCTCACGGTTGGGGTCGAGGATGGCCACGAGCAAGGTGGCCTTGTCCTTGCCCTTGAGGGCGGCGAGGAGGTCGGGGCCGACCACATGGCCGGTGTTCTCCAGCCTGTGGCATGTGGCGCAGTTCTTGCGGAACACGGCCCTTCCCTTGTCGGGGTCGGATGGAGTTTCAGGCGCCGAGGCCGCCTTGTACGACTCCAGCACCTTGGCACGCGAGGCTGAACCGCTGGTGAGCCGGCCGGCCAGGTCCGGTTTTTTTCTTTCGGTGGCGTGACGAGCCATCCGCTGCCTTGTGGCGCCCTCGAGCAGGCCGGGGCTAACGGCGCCCGAATCCAAAGCCACCAGCAGGGCGTCCCTGCCGGCGGCTGAGCCGGCTAGAAACAGCTCGGCTTCCCTTCGCCCCGCCGCCGAGAGACCCTTGAGCGATTCCACAACCTTCGCCAGCGTGCCCGGGTTGGTTCCCCGGGACGCCAAGCCTTGCACCGCGGCGACCTGCAGTTCGACGGGGGAGCGACCGGACAGCCATGTTTCAACGGCCTCCGTCGTCGGTTCCTCGGATGAAAGCATCGATAAACCCAGGCTTTCCACACGGTCCGCCAGCGGCACCTTGTCGTCGAGTGATTTCCTGCCCGCGGCATCCAGGCGAGCTTTCACCATGGCCAGGGCGGTTTTCGCCATGGGGTTCTTGGACTTTTCAAGGTCGACCAAGGAATTGCCCGCGCGGCGCATTCCCTTGGCCAGTCCCGCCAGCGCCGGGGCCTGCCACGATTCAGGCAAACGCGACCACGAAACCAGAAACGAGGTCCTGTCCGTCACCGTGCCGTCGCCCGCCAGCACCGAAAGCCGATTGATCGCATCCCTCGTGGCGTTGTCCGGCGCCTTGCCACCGACAAGCTTCACCCACGATTCAAGGATGGCGCCATGGTCGCTTGTGGCCAGGCTAAGCGCCGCGAGGCTGATCCAAGGGTCGGAGGCGTCGCGTTCCAGCGCGGCGGCGATGATGTCGGCGGCCGCGCGGCCGCTGCTTCCCATGGAAGCGAGCGCCTGAAGCCTCACGCGAGGCGACGGGTCGGTCGCCACGAGCGCCAGTTCGGCGGCCATGGCCCGGGCGCGTTCCTCTGAATGTCCGGCCAGCACCGCGGCCTGCTCCCTCACCTCGTCCCTGGCGTGATCCAGGCCCGCGCGGATGAGCGCGTTGTCGAGGGCGCCGAGGCGTTCAAGCGTCCAAAGGCCATGAATCCACCCGGGCCAGTACAGGTCGGCTTTCAGGCCGGCCTTGATGGCGCCCGGGGCGCTCGGATCATTGCGCTCGATCAATAACCTTTGCGCCGTGTTTCGCCTCCACGGGTTCGAATCGGAAAGCCAGGCAACCAGGCCCGACACCGATGATGGCGCCGGCTCAACCCGGGGTTTGTGGTTCGCGTCCCGTATCCTCCAGACGCGGCCACGACCCTGGGTTTCCAGGCGCAGGCGCTTGAGAATGTCCTCGGGAAGCGACAGGGGCGTCTCGATCGCCTCTCGGTAGAAATCGCACAAGACAAGCCCGCCGTCGGGCCCGATGGCCAGGTGCACGGGCCGGAAAAAATTGTCCTTGGAGGCCAGGATTTCAGCATCGGCATCGGCGCGGCGGGCCGTGAATCCCGCGCCTGAAGGCTCGATGATGTCGCGGTGGACGAGGTTGTTGGCGGGATCGCATGTCACGACCGATCCCTGAAGTTCCTTGGAAAAGGCGGGCCCCTCGAGGAATGCCGGGCTGCAACCCGAGGTGGTGTATCCCCCCGGTACCAGTTCGGTGCGGGCGAACCTTTTCGAGTCGGCGCTGGCCGCGCGGCGGCTTGTGCGTTCCACGCGCCACGGTTCGAACGCGCTGACGCGGAACAGCTTGATGGCCGAGCCTTCCTGATGGATGTCCACCGTGAGCGGGGGCGGCACCAGCGAGGGGTTGCGCCGCACCACCTTGTCCTCCAGGGCCAGGAAGCGAAGGACCTGGCTGTTGGTGTTGGTGAACCAGCGGCCCCCCGCGTCGCGCGCCAGGCCATATTGGCCTCCCCCGGTCACCGCCTCAACGAGCCATGGCTTGTCGGGATCGAACGCGCAGGCCCGGCCCCTTAGTTCAAGCTTCACCTCGGGTTTTTCCGGGCAAATGATCGTGCCTCCGGCGCCACCCACCATGATGCGGGCCCGGCCATCGAGATCGAGGTTGAGCGTGTTCACCAGTTGCTGGATGTTCGGAAGGACGAACCCGGTGAGAAGAACCTTTTTCTCATCGGCGATTCCGTCACCGGAAGTGTCCTTGAGGTAGATGATGTCCGGCGCCATGGCTACGATGATGCCGCCCCGCCAGGGCAGGATGCCCATGGGAAACCTCAGGCCCTTGGCGAAAATCGTTGACTTCTCATACTTGCCGTCGCCGTCGGCATCCTCCAGCAAGCGGATGGTGCCCGAACTGACTTCTCCCGTCCCCACTCCCTTGTTGGGGTATCCTCGCATCTCGGCCACATACATCCGCCCGCGTTCGTCGAAGGCCGCGCAAACAGGATCGATGACATCCGGTTCATGGGCGATCAACTCGGCGACCAGCCCGTGCCTGAGTTGAAGGGCTGACGCGGCTTGCGCGGGGGCCAGCGGACCGACCGGCGGCGCCAGCATTTCCTGGGCCCGCATCATTGATGAGAAAATCAGGAGGCCGCACAAGGGAAGCAGGCGCATCGGGAAACTCCGCGCGGTTGGCATATTCCCGTAAGCTAAACGCTGTTGAGCTTTCCAGCAACCGGGAACATCGATGGCGGGCTGTCTCCTCATCGTCGGGGCCAGTGCCCGGGCCTGCGCCGAATCGGCGGTCCGGGCGGGATATGAACCCGTTTCATTCGACCTGTTTTGCGACCAGGATCTGCTGGCCTTGGGGCCCGCCACGCGCCTCGAGGCGGGATACCGGGACCTTGACCGAATGTTTCCCGCGGGTGGTGAACCCTGGATGTACACCGGCGGATTGGAGAACCAACCGAGGCTGGTCGACCGACTCGCGGCGCGAAGGCCGCTTTGGGGCATTTCCGGAAGGGCCCTCAGGTGCCTTCGCCGCCCATGGCGATGGTGCGAGAGTCTCCAGGCTGAGGGTTTGCCGGTGCCCGCCTGGGCCAATGCCGCCGGTGAACCGAGCCTGTTGAAACCCCTGTCCGGCGCCGGTGGCAAGGGCATCATCCCTTGGGCGGGAGGGCGTTTGCCGCCCCCATGGCGGGCTTTCCGGCAACGGCGGATCGTAGGCGAACCGGTCGCCTCGCTGTTTTGCGCGTTTGCCAATCGCGTGGAACTCCTCGGCACGACCCGGCAGATCATCGGCGGCCCCGCCGGCCCGTTTTCGTATCGGGGGAGCGTTGGTCCGATCGATTTTGGAACGGCTGCGGATGGCCTTCGCCGGCTTGGCGCGGTACTCGCGGCCCAGTCGGGCGCGCTCGGCTTGTTCGGGATCGATGGCATCCTCGCGGAAGGGCGATTTGTTCCGGTGGAAGTCAATCCACGCTACACGGCCTCGGCCGAGGTGATTGAAATGGCCACCGGTATCCCCACGGTCGCATGGCAAGCCGCGGCGTTCGGGGCCAGCCCGGCACCCTTGCCACGGCCTCCGGCCCGCGTCGTGGCCAAGGAAATCGTCTATGCGAGGCAGGACACCACCGTTCCCGATGGCTTGGCGGGCCTGCCCGGGCTGGCTGATATTCCCGTGCCGGGCGAGATTGTTCCGGCTGGCTGGCCGATCCTGACCATGCGGGCCGCCGGCGCAACCGAGGATGAGGCCGAGGAAGGGCTGAGGTCGTGTCGTGAAGCGTTGGCTGCCAAGCTGTAGCCGACTTCCGCAGGTTTCCGGCACCTTCACTTTGGCCCCTCACTTCGTTCAGGACTCCTAATCGATGAACGGATCTCAATGTGGAGGCTAGACAAAAACTGACAATGCTTGGGAACCCCAGCGAAGTGAGTGGCGAGTCGATCAAGGAACAACTAAAGGAGCCATGACAGAAACAAAAAGAGCCCCGAGCGGGGCCGAAGGCGAACTGAGAGGGATGCATTGGAAATCACCCGCTCACTCCGGCGCTTCGCACCTCCATTCGGGGCTCTTTTCAATTCAATACATTTGACATCGTTGTTTTATCGATGGCATCATCCAAATCATCTATTTGAAGTGCTTTTCAGTGGCTTTTTTCAAGGATTTTCGCGGATGCGACGCGCGGCGGCGGCGAGGGGACAGTCTTCCGGGGTCGAGGGGCCCGACCTGTAAACTTGAAGGAGTTCGCGGGATCTGCCAGCCAGCATTCGCCGAACCTCCCTCCGCCGGCCTTTCACACGCGCGATGGGCATGGCGTCGTAGCCGGTGGTCTGGTGACGCATCCAGGCGATCACGGCGGCCTCGGCGCGACGCCCGATCGGAATCGTCCTTGTGCGAGCGACGGTTCCGCTTCCCACGGGGGTGGCATGGATGGTTACCAGGCGCGCCAGTTTTTCCGCCAGTGGGCCATGCTCGGGATGGAAGTTCAGGAATGAGATGATGGCCGCGTGGAAATCCTCCACATAGGCTTCTTGGACACGCTCCCTTCTCACGAGGTCGGATTGCCGCTTTTTCGCGTAAGCCTCGGTCGACCTTTCTTCCTCCAGTTCGGCCCTGATGCGTGAAATGGTTTCGGCCGCGGCCCACACGCCGCGCGAGAATGTGCGTCGGCCTTGCTTTTCCTGAACAGTCCAAGAGGGCCCGGCCGCCTTCACCCGCCGGGTGAGCGTGGCGTCGCCCGGTTCCAGAAGCGTCCAGCCATCAGGAACACAAAGCACCACGCCGCTTGGAGAAACGACAGAACCCGGCGTCGGACCGGGTTCCGTGATCAGGTTCATTTCATGCGGATTCAATGTCACTCCGGAGAAGGCCCGCCTGTCTCGGGAACAGCGTTTTTTCGTTTCGGTGGGGCGATACCCAAGGCAACCTTATCCGCCAGCCTCAATCCTCGTTAATGATTGACATGATGTCTTCAAAGGAAAGATCTGGAATGGTGTTGTTTCCAGTTCCGGGCGCGAATGTGTCGGAACCGTCTCCACCAGATTGGTTGTTGTCGCCAGATCCACCATCGATGGTGTCGTTTCCGTCGCCACCAAAGATGGAGTCGTCACCTTCTCCACCGTAGATGGTGTCATCGCCGACATCACCAATGAGCCAGTCAACGCCGTCGCCGCCCCAGAGTTCGTCGTCGCCCGTGCCGCCATCGAGGGAATCATTGCCAAGTTGTCCGAACAGCCAATCGAGGCCGATGCCGCCAAAGAGGAAGTCATCTCCCGAACCGCCGTCAAGGTTGTCGTTGCCGTCATCGCCATAGAGGTAGTCGAGGCCGATGCCGCCCCAAACTTGGTCGTTTCCGATGCCGCCCCAAATTTCGTCGTTGCCGTCCCCACCATCAAGAGAGTCGTCTCCCTGGCCACCTTCAATTTGGTCTAGTCCCTGATCTCCATCAATGGTGTCGTTTCCATCGTCACCATTCAGGGTGTCGTTGCCATCTCCCCCGGAGATGTTGTCGTTTTCATTTCCTCCATCGACCGTGTCGTCGCCACCACCGGCGTCAATTTCATCTTCTCCATCGCCCCCGGTGATGTGATCGGCGCCATCATTGCCGTCGAGGGAATCATCACCTTGGCCGCCATCGATTTGGTCAAGGCCCTGGTCACCCTCGATGGAATCATCGCCTGCATCACCGCTCAGGGAGTCATCGCCCTGGCCACCGATGATTTCGTCATTTCCATCACCTCCGTTGGCGGCATCATCGCCCCAACCGCCATCAATCGTGTCTATACCCGAGTTGCCATCAATTCTGTCGTTGCCATCGTTGCCATCAAGTTGATCGTCACCCTGCCCACCGGAGACAGTGTCATTTCCGGTTCCGGCGTCCGCGATGTCGTTTCCATCGCCGCAGTCGAGGGAGTCATTGCCATCGCCACCATTAAGGTTGTCGTTGCCAATGAATCCGATGAGGGTGTCCGCGCCTGCCTCGCCATAGAGCAGGTCATCGCCGGCGCCACCATTGATCGAGTCGTTTCCATCGTTGCCGTTGAGGGTGTCGATGCCATTGCCGCCCGTGACGGCGTCATTGCCCTGCCCGCCTGAAACGGCATCGTTTCCATCATTGCCATTGATGGAGTCGTTGCCGTTGCCGCCGGTGAGGGTGTCGTTGCCGTTATTCCCATTGATGACATCATTCCCGGCGCCGCCATTGATGGAGTCGTTGCCGTCACCGCCGGTGATGGAGTCGTTACCTGCCCCACCGGTGATGGTGTCGTTCCCGGCGCCACCATTGATGGTGACGGGCAGAGTGATGGGCACGCCACCGATAAGCGCTTCGGTGTTGGCGCGAACGACATCGTTCCCGCCACCGGCATTGATCTGCACCGAGACAACCAACCGGGCTTGGAAAGTCGAGCCCGGCACCCCTTGGACACCAATTGTGGCACCCCTGCGGACCAGGGTGATGATGTCGGCCCTTTCGGTGCCGTTGATGATCAGTTGTCCCCGAAACAGCGAGGCGGTGATCCCCGCCGCCGGTGTGGCGCGGGTTTCAAGGGCCTCGATGGCGGGCAAGAATGAGTTGCGGTTCTTCTTGGGATTGAACATGTGGCGCCCCTAGAGAATCATTATGAGTATAGCAAACTATAAGAAGTGTGTTCCGAGAATAGAAAACCCATTCTTTAGCGGAAGGCGAACCATGAAGCGGACAAAAAAATGTAATTTTTCAAAAAAGATTGGATCCGGAACGATTTCAGGCCCCAATCACCAGCGATTCCAGCCGACTCAATCGCCGCTGTCACCGCCCTCATGGTTGTTTTCACATTTTCATTCAAGTTATTGAATTGATCGTGGTTTTCGTCCCAAGGAGAGTATCCTGCCCGGCACCGCCATCAACGGCTTCGTCACCATTTTCACCGTCGAGGGAATCGTTTCCGTTGTCGCTGTTCGGTCAGTAGTTGCTGTCATTGACCCAAGTGAAGGGGGTTGGATAGAAGTTGTTTGCTTAAATAAGAGGAGATATTGCAATGCGTCCGTTGATGGCTTTTGGCATCGCGCTGGCACTATCCTCCGGTTTGGCTGGAACCCCGCTTCTTGATACCAAGGCGCAGTTCAAACTCCCCGCCTTTTCAGGTAGCTACAAAATCGGCACCAAGCAGACCCCGATTTCCTACTCCGCCACGAGGATTAACTTTCCGGTCGGTTCGGGCGGATGGGTGAAAATTGGAACCAAATCGTATTGGGGAGTGACGACCTCCACGCAAAGCGGGATCAACTTGACTTGGTACCACGGCAATGATTCGACTCGCCACGTTGCGGGAAGGGTGAATCTTACGCCAACTCCTCAAGCCAAGTTGACAGGCCCCCTCACCCTGACCGACCCCGCCGGAAAAATCATTGACAGGGGAACAGCAATTTTTTCCGCATCATGAATTGAGCGGTGGACGGATTACGAGATTATCTCGGCCAAGCTTATTTAACACATATTCTGTGCGAAATTTTCATGTTTTCCCCCGCGCCCAAAGTATGGGCCACCGCGGGGCGGGGGCCAAGGAAATTTCAGGGCGGGTCTTCACTCGCCTGCCACTGATGCGGTCAAGCCTGCATCATTTTTCGCCGCGGATGTTCCCCAAGGCCATGAGCGCGAATCCGGTCACAAGGCCGGTGTCGCCTTCCATCCATCGGTCCTTCTCGTTGCTCCATGAGCCGTCCGCTTTCTGGCGCTTGGCCAGAACCGCAAGCATGTCCTTGCGCCAATCGTGCTTGACACCCTTGGCGTCGGTGAACTCCGCCTCACCCAAGGCCGCGAACATCTTGGACCCGCTGCTGAGGGCATAGAAAAGGCCCCACTCCTCGCGACCGGCGGGCATTCCGGGGTTGCGGTCGAGGTCGTAGTTCTTGCGCAGCCAATCGAGCCCGGCCTTCACCCGGGGATCATCCTTGGTCAGTCCGCAGTAAATCAGGCTCTTGATGCCGGCATAGGTGATGGAGGCATAACCGGGCATGCCTCCATTGGAGTCGGGTTGGTCGAACGACTTGGTGGTACCTCCTCCCGCGGAGGAGTAAAGGAAACTGCCATCGTTCACCTTGCCGGCCCAAGGCTGGTCATTGTGCTCGCCCTTGAGGTTCTGGCACCGGCTCACGAAGACCATCGCCTTCTTGTAGGCGGGATCATCCTTGGGAATACCGGCCTCCTTGAGGGCCTCGAGGAAGAACGCGGTGTTGGACAGGTCGGGGCGCGACTTGCTGTCGTACCCGGCGCCTCCAAAGAAATCGCTGTCGCGGCCCTTGCCCTCCGATTCATCCCACTGGAGTTTCTTGAGAAACTTCGCGGCATCGGCAACCACGGCCTTGTAGCTGTCGCGCTTGGCCGCCGCGAGCGCCATGACATTCACGGAAGTGACATAGTTCTGAAGCTGAACCCGGGGGTTGTTTCCTGCGATGTGGCCGGCTTCGGTGTTGATGAGGCCCTCGATGTACTTGAGTCCCTTGGCCACCATCGGATCATCCGGTGACACCTTGCCCCCCTTGATCAACCCTGTCACCACAATGCCTGTCACGCCGGGGCTCAACTTGGTGGACCAGCCACCATTCTCCTCCTGTGTCTTGCGGAGGTACGCCACAGCCTTGGCGGCAACGGCATCGATATCCGGTGTCTGGGCGGTTTTCCGAAGCGCGGTCAATTTTTGCTCAACCGTGGCTTGAATCTGGGATGTTTGTCCAAATGCCCAGGGCGACAGGAACGCGAGGCCGAAAAGGGCGGAGGACGCGACAAGGTGACGGATCATGGCTCATGCTCCAGGAAAGATGGGAATCACTTCATATTACAAGCAAATGTCAGGCCACGGCATCGCCTGTGTTCGAAAGCCTGTTTATGCTCCCGAGGCAACCCTGAGTGGCGCGGGAAGCACCATGGCTGGCGATTGTCGCGCCATGGGAAATAAAAACCCCGGCGGTCAACCGGGGGGTGAGTGGATCGGATTCCTCAAGCGCGATCAGTTCACGATGGCAAGAATATCGTCCTCGGACATGATCAGGTATTCATCGTCGCCCAACTTGACCTCGCTGCCGGCGTAGGAGGAGAAAAGCACTTTGTCGCCTTCCTTCACTTGGAAGGTCGAACGCTTGCCGTTCTCGAGGTACTTGCCCTGCCCCAAGGCAATAACCTTGCCCTTGCGGGGCTTTTCCTGGGCGGCGGAGGGAAGGTAGAGACCCTTGGCGGTCTTTTCCTCGGCTTCCTCGCGCTTGACCACGATCTTGTCGTTGAGGGGTTGCAGTTTCATTGGATCGAGACTCCTGTTGATAAAGCCCGTGTGGCGTTTCAGTCGCCGGTTAGGTCCGCCCCATAGTGCCGCTGGATGGCTCGCGTCACCGAGAACAGGACCATGTCCTTGCGGACCGGTTTCGGCAGGATGCAGTAGACCGATGCCTTCTGGGCCTCGATCATCAAGTTGCGGGACGGGTCGGCGGTCACAAGGATCGCCGGCATGACCGCATGCGTCTGCCGAACCAGTTGCAGGGTCTCCAGGCCGGTGAGTCCGGGCATGTGCATGTCAAACAACGCGAGATGAACCGCGTTCTGTCCGACCACATCCAGGGCCTCCTCGCCACATGAGGCCATGAGCGTCGCAAAACCGGCACCTGCCACCACTTCGCGAAGGGTTTCGCGCATGGCGGGATCATCGTCAGCAATCAGGACCGCATATTCCCAGCGGCCCGCCGTGACGGATGTCATGTCCGGCTCCTTGAGCCCTTGCCCCAGTTGGGTTGGGACCCCCCTCAAACACAACCGACCGGATCCAGCGCCCGGTTCAACAGAATTTTCAGCAAATCGAGTGCCGATGTGCTGCCCAGTTTTCATTCCAGAAAATTACTTGTAAAAACCGGCTTGGCACCAGATCAAACCGCTCGGGCGAGGACCGCAGGGGGCTTGGCGCCTGCCAAAGTGGCATCCGTCGCCGTTTATTTGGGAGTGGACTTTCCAACGGCAGGCAGCCAAAGGCGGTCCGGATCGAAATCGGCATCATCGAGGGGCACGGGGAAAGCCCGGTCGAACTTGTAGAACTCGAGTTCCAAGCCGTTTTCATCCCAGGTGGTCAGGATGGTCGGCAGGCCGCTCTCGGTGGAAAAACAGATCAACCGCTTGGCGCCCCTGGGGAAGTGCGGGTCGTATCCGGGCGGGAAAGTCATTTCCACGGCGGCTTGCTTCGCGGGAAATTCGGGCCTGACCACCAGTCCCAGGCTCTTGATGTTTCCCTGGGGCAAGGCGCCCCTTTGCCAATCCTCGACCACCTTGCGATAACGGAGCACAGCGCCCCCGTAGCCGCTGTCCATGATGCTGTAACGGGTGCTTCCCTTGGCCATGTTGCTGTTGATGTCCACCTTCATGCGGCGATTCCCTCCGATCAGGGGAATGTCTCCCGACGCGGTGATGACCTGCATGGCGTTCTCGTCTGTCGCCCGGTTGTAAATGATTTGCCGGCCCTGGGCATCGGTGTCGAGCCACTTCATGTGCACGGCGAAAGGTTCGCGGCGCATCTTGAGAAGCACCGTTTCCTCGGGCTTGATTCCCTTGCCGAGATTTTCCCGGCGGGTGAACCGAAGGATGCAGCCATTGAGAGACTCGTAGGCGGCGACCGCCTTGGTGGCCAGGAGACCGGGGTCGGTGGCGGGGTCTGGTGTTCCGGGAGTGGTTTGTTCGGCCTGGCTGGCGGAAGCCTTGATGATGGCGGATTTCGCATTCCTAGGCGATTGGGTGTCGGCCTGGTTGAGGGCAACGGACTTGTCCTGTTTGCCAAAAGGCCAGAAAGGAAGCGGAACCACGGGGAAAGGCTTGGGCGGTTCCACCGCATCGGCCCAAGGCGCGCTTGAGGCGATCAACAGGATGGCCGTCGCGAAAATCCGGGTATGCCTGCCGTGGCCCATAAACCGATTCCGAAGGCGGGTGCAACGCCCGCCTTCCCTGGCATGGCGTCGACCGCGGCGCGGAACAATACCCACCGGCAATACCCGGGAAAAGGCCTATTCGTCAGGTGAGTTGCCAAACCCCGCACCGGGCGGGGTTTGCGGACAAAAAATCAGGGCCAGCGGCAGCCCCGCGATGAAGCCCCCGATGTGGGCGCCATAGGCCACCCCTCCCGATCCATCCTTGTCGTACGAGGCGCTGACCACTTGCATCACAAACCAAAGGCCTACCGCCACGATGGCCGGAACCTCGGTGATGAACCGGAACATGAGCACCTTCACCCGGTTCGCGGGAAACAGCAGCATGTAGGCGCCCATGACCGCGGATATGGCGCCCGAAGCGCCGAGGCATGGCACCCGGGGATCACCCCGGAAAGCGTAAACCGCCGCCACATGGGCGCCGCCGGCGGCCAACCCGCCGAGCAGGTAGAAGCCAAGGTACCGCGCCGATCCGAACCGGCTTTCGATGTTGTCACCGAAAATCCACAGGAACAGCATGTTTCCCAGGAGGTGCATGATGGAGCCATGCATGAACATGCTGGTGAACGGGGTGAGGTAGACCGACGGGGTCGCGCCCAGTCCCGGGTCCCGCACATCCATGACGCGATTGTTGTGCTTCATCAGGCGCGTTTCCGCGGGCCTGACCAGATCCTTTCCCGTGACGATCTCCTCGGGAACCAGCGACCATGAAACCGTGAACGGAGCGCCCTCGGGCATGCCGGCGCGCTGGGGAACGAGGAAGACAAGGACACACACCGCGATGAGCGAGTAATTGACCACGGCAAATCCGCGGTTTTGGGAGTTGTCGTCACCCAAAGGCATCATGACGGGCGCTCCGGATGGGAACCTCAGGCCAGTATGGGTTGGATGACCTTTCCAGCGACATCGGTGAGCCGTTCGTCGCGACCCGCGTGGGGGTAGGTGAGCCTTTCGTGGTCCATGCCGAGCAGGTGCAGGATGGTGGCGTGGAAATCGTTCACCGAAACGCGGCCCTCGGCGGCATACAAGCCGACTTCATCAGTGGATCCGTGGACATGGCCGCCCTTCACGCCGCCGCCGGCCATCCACATGGTGAAGCCGTAGTGGTTGTGGTCGCGTCCCAGGGTTCCCTGCGAAGTGGGCAAGCGGCCGAACTCCGTCGCCCAGACCACGAGGGTCTCATCGAGCATGCCGCGGGATCGGAGGTCGGCCAGAAGCCCGGCGATGGGCCGGTCGACATGGCCGCACATCTTCTGGTGGTTGCCGTTGATGTCGTCGTGGGCATCCCACTGCATCGAGAGCGGGCCTCCGCCGGAATACACCTGGATGAACCTCACGCCGCGCTCGACCAGCCTGCGGGCCAGGAGCAGCCGCGAGCCGAAGTCGGCGCTGGCGGGGTTGTCGATGCCATACAGGTTCCGGGTGATTGCGCTTTCCCGGGCGAGGTCGACGGCCTCGGGCGCGCTCATCTGCATCCGGAACGCCAGTTCGTAGGTCGCCGTGCGGGCGGAGAGCCGGCTGTCGGCGGGATCCTCGACGAGTTTGTTGAGTCCCTTGATCAGCTCGAGGCTTCGCGCCTGGCGCTCGCGGGTCACTCCGCCGGGAGGATTGAGGTAGAGCAGGGGATTGGGGCCCCGGCGGAGCAGGGTTCCCTGGTAGGTGGCCGGCAAGTAGGCCGATCCCCAGCATGGCGCGCCTCCCTCGGGCGTGCCCTCGGGCTGGAGGAGGACACAGAAGGCCGGAAGGTTTTCGGCGGGGCTTCCCAGCCCGTAGGCCACCCATGAGCCGAGGGTGGGGTGGCCCGGGAACATCCGGCCGGAGTGCATTTCGTACATGGCGGGTGCGTGAACGCTGCTGTTGGCGTGGCAGGCGTTGAGGTAGCAGATGTCGTCGACCCGGCCGGCCAGGTTGGGCAGCAGGTCGCTCATCCACAACCCCGACCGCCCGTGGCGCCTGAAGGACCGGGTGCTGGCCAGGCACTTGGTGTCCCCCTTGGTGAATTGGCTCACCGGCTTGCCAAACGACTCGGGCAGCGCCTTGCCACCCAGGCGGGTGAGTTCGGGCTTGGGGTCGAACAGGTCCATTTGGCTGGGACCGCCGACCATGAACATGAAGATGACCGCCTTGGCCCGGGGCGCGAAGTGTGGTGGCTTCGCGGCAAGGGGGTTGGCACCCGCCTCCTCCTTGGCCATGAGGTGGGAAAGCGCTATCGACATGGGCAGGCCCGGGGCGCTGGCGAGGAATTCCCTGCGGATCATGGCTCGCTCCTGCAATCAGTGGCCTCGGGGCCCCGCGAGAGCCGCCACCTCGGCGGGCTTCAGGGCCTGGCTGAACACGGCGACCTCGTCCAAACGGCCTTCCCAGTTCGAGGCGTTGTCGGTGTTGCCGCCGATATAAAGCCGCGACGACGGGCCCGCGGGGGGCGGGGGGGCCTTGCAGGCGATTTCCGGTTGGGCTTGCCCGTCGAGGTGCACCCGGACATCCTCCCCCTGCCTGACAAGGACCACATGACGCCATTGCCAGCGGCCGATTTCCGATCGTCCGGCGACCACCGACCCGTCATCGGCGCGGAAGATCAGCCTTCCGGGGTTGCCGGTGCCGCCCAAACCGAGGTGGTCGCCACGGGTTCCCCTGTCATGTCCCCGGGAAAAACACCATCCGGCCACGGGACGCGCCCCGACCGGCAACCCATTGTAGACCCACATCGACACGGAATAGTCGGACCCGGCGAGGCCGGTCACCCGTGCTTCCATGCGGCCGCCGGCAAAGTGCGCCGCCCGGCTTGGCGGCTTGTTCTTCTCGGTGAGTGGCGCTCCCTCGAGGTGGAACACCACCCCGGGTTCATGGAATCCGTCGTTGCCCCGGCCGGAACGGTCGAAGGCCCTGGGGCCCGACATGTCGTCGAGGCTCCAGTAGGCCAGTGGACGCAGGGCCATGACGGCGGCGGAATGCCCCGATGACACGGGTTCCGGCTCCCTCCTCGGCTTGCCCGACACCTTTTCCAGCAGTCCCAGCGCCGCCTCGACGATCCTCGGCTCGGCGGAAGGCTCCAGTCCCGCGGAGCGGGCGTTCCATGTGTTGTAACCGCCCAGGACATGTTGCTCCGGGGGCGGGATGTAACCATCGCCCCCGTTGGCCAGTTCGATGACCATGGTTTGCTCCAGGGGGGAACCCGCCTTCAGCTTCAGCCCGGTGAGCGCGTAGGTTTCGCATGGTGTCGTGGCCAAGGCGATGTCGCCGATCCGCAACGCCTGCACCACGACATCGGTTCCTTGCCGCTCATGAAGCATGACCTGCTCGCGGGCGTAGATTTCAGGCTGGGTCTTGGGCAGCCTGTCTCCCATGGAGGCGACGATTCGCTGGGCCCATTCGAGGCGCTGGAGGTCGGGAACCCTGTACTTCATCGGAATCCGGGCCTCGGCCATCGCCACGGTGGCGTCATTGGAGTGCCGGATATCCTTGCAGGCGGCCGCGGCGATGTCGGCCAGTTGGTTGGCGTAGGCCTCGATGGTCGGTTCCTCACCGGGCTTCGGGGCCGGCTTGCGGTAATCGCGCCGCCAGATGTCGCCGCTGCATCCATGCGACATGATGCCCACGAAAGGCGGCTTTCCGCCCGGGCTTGCCGGGGAAAGTCGGCTTTTCATGGCCTCGCAGAACAGGCCGAAGTAATCGGCGCTGATGGCCGAGTCGCCGAAGTAGTGCATTGAAAAGTTGGCCAACAAGGCGATCGGCCGGCCGTCCATCGAACGGAGGGAAAGCATTGGAAGCGAAGGATCAGGCGGCCCCGATTCTCCCGTGACATCGTCGATGACGCGGCCGGCGTGCATGTTGGCGCGCACGGTCCTGTTGCCGAAAGGGTCGGCCAGCATCCTGTCGGGCCGCAGGATCCAGCGCCTCAGCGCGGTGTGGTTTGGAGCGAAGGCCCGGGCCCAACCGACCTGGGCGGGTTCCAGGTTGGCGTGGGCCGCGGCGATGGCCGACACAAGCCGCGCCTTGAGCAGCGGCGTGTAGACGGGGTCGGCATCGGTGCCGAGGCAACCCATCGAAGCGGCCGCGGAATGGGTGTGCGTGGCGCCAATGAGAATCCGCTCGGGGGGAATCGGGGTCTTCCGGGCGGACTCCGCCTTCACCTCATCAAGGAACGGGCGGCCCATCATGCAACTGTCGACAATGACGATGGCGCATTTGACCTTGCCGTCATCAACGACCAGGGCCCTCGCGTGAAGCGGCGTCTTCACCCGGGTGGCTGTCGCGCTCGTCATGCCGCCGTTGACCAGCACCGGGAAGGTCGCGGGCGTGACATCGATGGAAGCGGCGCCCGCGCGAAATCCGCCGGGATCGGCGGCAAGCGCGAGGGCCATCATGAGCAGTGGCATTCCGGTTTCTCCGCGAATCGTTTTCAGGGCGCGGCGGGTTCCGCCTCATCGCCCCGGTTGGCCTCGAGCAGGTCTTCCCATGCTTTCACGGCCTTGCGCGCCACGCCACGCTTTTCGCTGATTTCCTTGTCCCGTTCCATCGGCCATTCGCGGCCGGAGGCAAGGCAATCCGCCACGATGCCGGCGTAGGCGCCCGTGGCGGCCAGCACCGCCATGGCGTGGTCGCGCGCCTTGGTAGAGACGGTTCCCCTTACCTCCAGCGACTTCCAGTCGGCGGCGAGGCCCCCGCCCGATTCAACCGACTCCCTCGCCAGCCGCGCGCCCGCCTCGGCGGCTTTCCCGTTGCGGCGGAACTTTTCGCGCTGCAGGAGCGGATGCCAATGGAGATCCTCGTCCTCGCGGAATTTCTGGATATGCCTGGCCACGGAGGGCACCAGGCGCTTGTTGAGTTCCGGTATTTCGGCGCGGTCGGCGAGGGCGCCCTCGAAATCACGGATTTTCGCGGCGCTGTCCGATGAGGAGGCGACATCGAGCCCGACGCGGCCCAGCAACGCCGCCGCGGAGATCGACGCGAGCAGAATCATGATGCCAAACTGACGCCTCGAGCCTCCGCGCGCCATGAGCGCCAGGCCGAGGCCGGTGGCCGCTCCGCCAAGCGCCCCTCCCAGGTGTCCCGGGCCGCTCACTCCGGGAATCAGGCTCATGCAACCGATCAGGACCCCGTTGATGACGAGGGCCCTCGTCCAGCTTGCGCGGATCTCCGCCGGCATGTGGCGGCGGTTGATGGCCACCCACGAACCCATCGCCCCGAGCAATCCGCAAATGCCACCCGAGGCCCCTCCCGTCAGGCCCGGCGAAACGGTCGCCGCCAGCGCGAATCCCGACCAGACCGAGACGAGGAAAACGAGCAGGAATCCGGGCACGCCCCAAAGGCCTTCGGAAAGCCTGCCAAGGCTGTTGAGGCTGAATCCGTTCACCAGGATATGGACAAGTCCCAGGTGCACGAAACCCGCCGAAAGAAGCCTCCACCATTGCGCGGGAAGGTCGGGTTCGGGCACGAAAAGCCCGATCATCCTGTAAATGGATAGCAGGCCGGGGGCGTTCGAGTTGAACAGGTAGTCCGAACCGAGGCCGGCCTGCCAAGCCATGGTGGCGCCAATGCCGAAATTCACCGCCATGGCGCCAAGGAGAACCCGCGTGGCCCAGGCCCTCCCCATGGCGCTGGCCACCCTTGCCAGGTCCCGGAGAACCGCGAGCGACCTCCTGTGCTCGAGAATGTAGCGTTCAAGTTCCCCCGTCATGAAGGCGGTTTTGATTCCGAGGGGGGTAAGGCCGACCAGCAGGGTTCCCGGTTCGGCGTCGTCCGGGGTTCTCCGCTCGATCATGCCCTCCTGATGGAGGTTGTCGAGCAGGTTCATGATGTGGCCCAAGGGAACGCCCGAGAGTTGGGCGAACGCATTGGGTGAAAACGGATCGGGATGGGCGTCGGAGATGCGGACGAGGAGCGTGGCCTCGGGATGGCAGACCCTGACGGAATCATCAAGCGATTCGGCCATGGTGCGCCCGCCTCCCCCCCTCCGGTCAGGCTTTCAGCAGTCCCTTGGAGCGGGCGTAAGGAAAGATGCCGCCGGCCTCGAGGATCGGCGCGACCTCCCCCAGGGGGCGGAGTTCGTACGACTCCCTCGCCGTCAGGTTTTCCAGCTTGCCCGCCGCCATATCCAGGCGCAGTTCATCGCCGGTGCAGACCGTGTCGCAGAGCCTTTTGGCCGACTCAAAGGGGATGAGATATCCGCCATTGACGGAGTTGCGGAAGAAGATGCGGGCGTAGAACTCGGCCACCACGGCCTTGATGCCGGCGGCGTCAAGCGCCACGGGCGCGTGCTCGCGGGAGGAACCACAGCCGAAATTCCTGCCGGCCACGATGATCCTGTAGGGCGACACGAACTCGTCGCCGGGCGCGTGGAACGGCACATGACCCTTGGGGAGGCCCCCCTGCGGCGCGGGCACTCCGGCCAGTGCGTACTTGCCGAATTGCCGGTATTCCTCGGGAATGGCCGGGTTGAAGGTGAGGTATTGCGCCGGAATGATCTGGTCGGTGTCGATGTTGTCGCCCAGGACATAGGCCTTGCCCTGGATCACGGGTTGGAGGGTCATGCCAGGAACTCCCGGGGGTCGGTGATGGTGCCGGTGAGGGCGCTTGCCGCGACGGTGAGCGGGCTGGCCAGGAACACCTCCGCCTGCTTGTGTCCCATGCGGCCGGGGAAATTGCGGTTGGTGGTGCTGATGCACTTGAGCGGGGTGTTGAGCCTTCCGAAGGTGTCGGAGGGGCCTCCCAGGCACGCGGCGCAGGACGGTTCGCCCATCTTGGCCCCGGCGCTCAGGAAGACCTCCTCGAGGGTCGGCCCGCCGTCGACGCGCTCGGTCCGAAGTTGCCGGGCCACCTCGCTGGTGGCGGGCACCACGAAGGTGTCAACCTTCACGGTGTGACCCTTCAGCAGGCGGGCGGCGGCGCGGAAGTCGGTCATCTTGCCGCCCGTGCATGAGCCGATGTAGGCGCGGTCGATCGCCGAACCCTTGAGTTCATCCACATAGGCCCGGTTGTCCGGGCTGTGGGGCTTGGCCACCACGGGCTTGAGCTTGGTGACGTCGTAAACCCATTCGCGGGCGAAGCGGGCGTCCGCGTCGCTTTGCTCGACGACGAAGGGTTTGCCCGACTTGTCGCGGGACTTCACGAAGTCGACGGTTTTCTTGTCGGCGCGGATGATGCCATTCTTGCCGCCGGCCTCGATGGCCATGTTGCAGAGAGTCATCCGCTCCTCGATGCCGAGGCAGAAAACCCCGTCGCCATCGAACTCCATCGCCTGGTAGGTGGCGCCATCGCAGCCGATGTCGCCGATGACGGCAAGGATGAGATCCTTGGCCATGAGGTAGGGAGGCAGTTCGCCCTTGAACACGAACCTGAGAGTCGGGGGAACCTTCAGCCAGGTCTTGCCGGTGCCCAGCACGAAGCCCGCGTCGGTGTTGCCGATGCCGGTGGCGAACTCGCCGAAGGCGCCGGCGGTGCAGGTGTGGCTGTCGGTTCCGAGGAGGATTTCCCCGGGCCTTGTATGCCCCTCCTCGGGCAAGGCGATGTGGCAGACGCCCTTGTACCTGTCCGTGCCCACATCATAAAAGTGCGGCAATTTCTGCTCGGCCACGAACGACCTGAGCACATCGACATTCCGGTTGGCCATGGTGTCGGCGGTGAAGATGTAGTGGTCGGGGATGATGACCACCTTGTCGCGGTCCCACACCTTCGCGTCGCGGCCAAAGTTCTGGTGGAAGACGCCGATGGTGCCGGGGCCGCACACATCATGGGTCATCAGGATGTCCACATCCACCCAGATGTTGTCGCCCGGTTGCACGGAGGGCTTGCCGGCGTGCCTCGCCAGAATCTTCTCCGTCAGGGTCATTCCAGCCATGGGGCCTTCTTCTCCAGCCGTCATTTCAGGGGAACGATCATGATATCATGGGAATAGTTCGCCGGCGACATGGCTCGCCGGCCCCCCGGATCTTTCGGTTAATGCCGATGAGCCCCGAATTGACAGAACAATCGGTCCCTCCGGGTCGAGTGAGGCTCGTGACCCTCGGTTGCCGCGCCAACCAATACGAGTCGCAGCGTGCCCTGGAGATGCTCGAGGGCGCCGGTTGGATTACGGCGGGCGAGGGAGAACCGGCCGACCTTTGCCTCGTCAATACCTGCACGGTCACCCACGATGCCGATGCCAAGGCCCGCCTGGCGGTTCGTCGCCTTGGCCGTGAAAACCCGGGAGCCCGAATCGGGGTGATGGGCTGCGCCACGGCGTCCGATCCCGCAACGATGGCCGCCCTGCCCGGGGTGACCGCCGTTTTGGATTCACGCGCCGACCTGGCATCGCAACTGGCGCGGTTCGGGGTTGTATCGCCCGATTCCGGCATCAGCCGGTTCGACCATCATCAGAGGGCGTTTCTCAAGGTTCAGGACGGTTGCCTGCTCGATTGCGCCTATTGCGTCATTCCCAAGGTGAGGCCCAGGTTTGGAAGCAAGCCCGTGGAGGCGATCATCGGGGAGGCGGGCCGCCTGATAGATTCCGGCTACAGTGAAATCGTCCTCACGGGAATTCATCTCGGCCATTACGGCCTCGACCTCAGCAAGGGCAAGCCCAGGGAGTGCTGGACCCGACTGTGGCATCTTCTGGATGCCCTTTTGGAACTGCCCGGGGGATGCCGTTTCCGGTTGTCGAGCCTCGACGCCGCGGAGGCTCACCCCGAACTCATCAGGAGGCTGGCCGGGGATTCCCGGATCGTCCCCCACCTGCATCTCTGCCTGCAAAGCGGGTCGAATGCCGTGTTGAGGCTGATGAGGCGGAGGTACACCGCGGAAACCTACCTCGAACGCTGCCTGAACCTGCGTGAGTCGCTCGACAACCCCGCCATCAGCACCGACATCATCGTGGGATTTCCCGGTGAAACCGACGCCGACTTCGAGGCGACCCTTGATGTGGCCCGCGCGGCGAGGTTTTCCGACATTCATGTATTCAGCTACAGCGCCCGTCGCGGAACGGATGCGTGGTCTTTCTCCGGAACGGTCGATCCGCGCGTGGCGCGCGAAAGGCGTCTCAGGCTAGAGGCGTTGGCCGTTGAAATGTCCAGCGAATACCGGGAAAGCCTGATCGGCCGCGACCTTGGAGTGGTCGCGGAATGTGGCGATGGCGAGGGATGGGTGACCGGAACGGCCTGCCGCGGCGTCAAGGTCCGCTTTCGGGGCGAAATCGAAAGCCTTAGGAGGCGGGTGGTAGCCGTTCGCGCGACATCCCTTGAAGCCGGCGTCCTGACGGGCGAGGCGAAGGGCGTCGCGGGCAGGACGGCGCTCGCGATGGCCTGACTTGCGCAATCCCTTGCGGGATGGAATAGACTGGAGAAAAATGATTCTTCGTCACCTGCACGGATGGCCCCGATGACTCTCCTGACATTGGCCGCGGCCCTGCTGCCCGTCGCGGCGCCCATCGACTTCAACCGCGATATCAGGCCGATCCTCTCGGAGAACTGCTTTTACTGTCATGGTCAGGACGCCAACAAACGAAAGGGCGATCTCAGGCTCGACCGGCGGGCCGAAGCCGTCCAATCAGGGGCCATCGTTCCCGGCAAAAAGGATGAGAGCGAACTTTCCAAGCGGATTCGCGCCCATGGCGACAAGAAGTTGATGCCGCCGGCCGGTTCCAACCGCAAGCTGTCCGAATCCCAGGTGGAACTTCTCGAACGGTGGATTGCCGAGGGCGCTGGCTATTCGGAGCACTGGGCCTTTGTCACCCCTGTCCGGCCCGCCCCTCCCAAGGTTCGCGACAACGCTTGGGTGCGCAACCCCATCGACGCGTTCGTGCTGGCGCATCTTGAATCGGCTGGCTTGCACCCCTCGCCTGAAGCCGACCGGTCCACCCTGATCAAGCGTTTGTCCATCGACCTGACCGGGTTGCCGCCCACGCCGGACGAGGTGCGCGGGTTCGTCAATGACCGCTCCCCCGACGCCTACGCGAAGCTGGTCGAAAGGCTTTTGGCCAGCCCGCATTACGGCGAACGGATGGCTCTTTCCTGGCTTGATGCCGCCCGCTATGCCGACAGCAACGGCTTCCAGCAGGATGGTGACACCTGGCAATGGATCTGGCGCGACTGGGTCGTGCGCGCCTACAACCAGGACATGCCGTTCGACCAGTTCAGCACATGGCAACTGGCCGGCGACCTTTTGCCCAACGCCACCAACGACCAGAAGGTTGCCAGCGGGTTCAATCGCAACCACATGCTCAACGGGGAGGGCGGCGCGATTGCCGAGGAGCAGAGGTTCGTCAACCTGTTCGACAGGATGGACACGACATCCACGAACTGGCTCGCGCTGACAATGGCGTGCGCCCAGTGCCACGACCACAAGTACGACCCGATCACAAGCCGCGACTATTACAGGTTGATGGACGCGTTCAACCGCGTCCCCGAGCGCGGCACGCCGCAATTTTTCTCCTCCCGAATCCGGGTGGCTCCCCCGCTGGTCGAGTTGCCCACCGAGGAGAACAACAAGCGGATCGGCGAATTCGAATCGCAAATCAAGGCGGCGGAATCCGCGGTGAAGCAGCGGGAGGACAAGGCGTTCGAGGATTGGTCGGCCAAGGCGGTCGCGGACGAGAAGAAGCGCCCTGAACTGCCCGAGGCGGTCAGGAAGTTGCTGGCCGTTCCCGAGGGCCAGCGCAAGCCGGCAGACGCCGCGAAATTGACTTCCGAACTGCGAAGGCACTTCGACGCCAAGGTGCGCGCCGGCCTCGTGGGCAAGTCGCCGGAAGCCGCCAAGGCGGAGGAACTCCGCAAGCAGTTGGCGGCCTACAAGGCCGACCGGATTCCACGCGTCATGATCATGAGCGACGCCAACCCGCGCGAAACCAAGATCCTCGACAGGGGCGAGTACCTCAAGGGAACGGAAAAGGTATCCTTCGGCACACCTGAATTCCTGCCTCCTTTGCCCAAGCACGCGCCCGCCAACAGGCTCGGGTTCGCCCAGTGGCTGTTTCAGCCCGGGCACCCGCTCACCGCGAGGGTGCAGGCGAACCGGATTTGGCAGCATTTCTTCGGCCAGGGCATCGTGAAAACAGCGGAGGACTTCGGTGTCCAGAGCGAGTATCCCGAGCATGGCCAACTCCTCGACTGGCTCGCCGTGGAGTTCCGGGAGAACGGCTGGAGCCTGAAGAAGCTCCAGAGGCTGATCGTGACCAGCGCCACCTACCGGCAGTCGGCCAAGGTCACCGCGGAGCACCGCGCCAGCGATCCGGAAAACAAGCTTTATTCCCGATCCGGCAGGTTTCGCATGCCCGCGTCGGTCCTCCGCGACTGGGCCTTGGCCGCCTCGGGATTGGCCAACCACGCCATCGGTGGCGCCCCCGTCTATCCCTACCAGCCCGACGCCGTGTGGGAGGCGCTCGCCATCACCAAGGAACGCGACTTCACCTACCCGGCATCCAAGGGGGACGACCTGTACCGACGAAGCCTCTACACCTTCTGGCGGCGCACGGTCGGCCCGGCCAACATGTTCGACTCCTCCACCCGGCAAACCTGCCGGGTGCGCGCCTCGGCGACGAGCACTCCCCTGCACGCGCTGACGATGCTCAACGACCCGACTTGGCTGGAAGCCTCCCGGGCTCTCGCCCAGCGCGTCATGAAGTCATCGGACAAGCCGGAGTCATGGCTGGCCGAGGCTTTCCGTCGGATGGTTTGCCGTGAACCAAGCCGGCTTGAGATGGAACTTCTTTCCAGGTCGCTGGCGCGGCAACAGGCCGTCTTCCTGGCGGACCCGGCCGCGGCCAAGGCTTTCCTCAAGTCGGGAGAAAGTCCGCGCGACGAGTCGATTCCCGCCGAAAGGCACGCCGCCCTGGCCGCGGTATGCCTTGGAATCCTGAACCTTGACGAGGCGATGACCCGTGAATGACGAATGGAATCCCATGGTTCTTCCATCCCGCAAGGAAATGCTGGCCACCATGGGCGGCGGCCTGGGCATAGCCGCCTTGGCCACGCTGGCCGGCAGGAGTGGCGCCGCCTCCAGCGGCACCGTCGCCGGGCTTCCCGGCCTGCCGCACCATCCGGCGCGAGCCAAGCGTGTCGTCGTGCTTTGGCAGGGGGGCGGGCCCTCGCATGTGGACCTGTTCGACGACAAGCCCGTCATGCGCAAGACTGCGGGCAAGGACATCCCCGAATCGGTGCGTGGCGCGACCCGGCTTTCCACCATGTCGAGCGGCTACGCCAAGTGGCCCTGCCTGCCGTCCATCAAGCCGTTCAAGAGATACGGGAAGTCGGGATTGTCGCTGAGCGAGATGCTTCCCGGCGTCGGTTCGATCGCCGATGACATCTGCGTGGTGCGCAGCATGAACACCGAGGCGGTCAATCATGCCCCCGGCGTGACCTTCTTCATGACAGGCGCGCAGGTCCCAGGCCGTCCGAGCATGGGCGCGTGGCTTTCATACGGGCTGGGTTGCGAGACCGACAACCTTCCCACCTTCGTCGTGATGACCTCAAGCGACAGCGGCAAGACCTGCGGCCAGCTTTTCTTCGACTACTATTGGGGCAGCGGGTTCCTGCCCAGCCGGTTCCAGGGCGTCCGTTTCCGCAACACGGGCGACCTTGTTCCCTACCTCGCGAATCCGGCGGGGGTATCCCCCCAGGCGCGCCGCGCCCTCCTCGACGACATCCGCGACCTCAACGGGGCGCGCCTCGCCGAGAACGCCGACCCCGAGATCGAGACCCGCATCGCCCAGTACGAGATGGCCTTCCGCATGCAGTCGAGCGTGCCCGACCTCGTCGACTTCTCCACGGAAACCCGCCGCGGAGTGGAACGCTACGGCCCCGACGCCCTCAAGAAGGGAACCTTCGCCAACAACTGCCTCATCGCCCGCCGACTGCTTGAAAGGGGGGTGCGCTTCGTGCAACTGATGCATTCGGGGTGGGACCAGCACGGCAACCTTCACACCCAACTCGAGAACCAGTGCCGCGACACCGAGGGGCCCTCGGCCGCCCTGGTGATGGACTTGAAGGAGAGGGGAATGCTCGACGACACCCTCGTCGTGTGGGGAGGCGAGTTCGGCCGGACCCCCTTCGGCCAGGGTGACCCGGCCAATCCGAGGGGGCGGGACCATTTCGGTCGCGCTTACAGTTGGTGGCTTGCCGGCGGCGGCATCAAGCCGGGCACCACCTGGGGGGCCACCGACGACTTCGCCTGGAACATCGTGCGGGACAAGGTCCATGTCCATGACATGCAGGCGACCATGCTGCACCTCTGCGGCATCAACCATGAGAGGCTGACCTTCCGATACCAAGGTCGTCAGTACCGCCTCACCGACATCCATGGTTCGGTGGTGAGGGGCATCCTGGCCTGAACCGGACCTGTCACCTGCCCCCGGGGAGCGGCGGGCCCTTGAGCGCGAAATCAGCCGATTGGGTTCCCCCGGGCGGCACATCGAATGTGAGCGTGGATTTCTCGTTGTATTCCGCGGGCACAGGGTTGGTGGCCTGGGCCACCGGTTTGCCGCCCGCGTTGGCCGCGTCGGAATCCTGCTGGCCGACGGCCCCCTTGGCCGGTGGTAGGGCGATGCGAACCTGATGCCTGCCCGGGACGGCGCCCGCCGTCGGCGTCGCCGTTGATGCCTCAAGCTTGAACCGACCCTCGGAGTCGGTCTTCGCGAACGAACCGACTCCGGCAGCGACGCCACCTTGGCCACCCACGGGCTGAAAGAGAACCTGCGCTCCCGCCAGGGGCGCGTCGTTGTAGGTCACCTTGCCCGAGACGGGCGCGTAGGTCGTCCCGACGCAGCCGGAGGCCATGAAGGGCGCGGCAAGCAGGCCGGACAGCATATTGGCCATGAGTTTTTGCATGACGAATGTCCCGTTGAGCGACATCAGTTGATGTTCACGACTTCGCCACCCGACATGGTGGCCATGTTCGAGAGCATGTTCATGTCGACGGTATCGGGAATGAAACGCACCGACCCGTCGCAAACGGCCCAGTTGCTTCCCCCGGAATGAAAGCTGCCAAAAGCCCTGCGGCAGGGACGGTTGTCGAGTCCCTGCTGGGCGCTGATGGCTACGCAGCGGGCGAAATCGTTGAGGTAGGTGTGGCTGGCCGGATGCACAGAGGAAGAGGCGTAGGAGGTATAGGCGTAGGCCCAGAAGGTTCGGCGATTGGTCGTGTTCTTGGTTTGGTATTCACCCACCAGGAGGGTGTTGGAAGTGCCGTCGATGATGTTGCTCATGCGCTCGGGAATGAGGCCTTGGGCGGCCCAAACGGTGTGCATGGCTCCCTTGTAGGTGGCAGGAAGGGCCAGTCCCTCGCCATTGTCCCACCACCCAAGCGGGGCGGTGATGTTGGCGCGTCCGGAAACGGCCCGGTAGGAGCCTGGCATGTAGTTGAGGCCGCTGCCGGGTCCGCTGGCCGGCCTAGTCAGGATATTTCCGCCCGCGCTGGCATCGGAGGGACATGTGTAGGTCTTGATGGGTTGCTCGCGGACAAACTGGTTTGCCGCGGCCTCATTGAACGAGTTTTGGTCGTATCGCTTGTAGATCGAATCCATTTCGATGAACGGCAGGATTTCAATGGCCCAGTTCGTCTTGCTTTGTGTGGCGCAGCAATAGCCCTCGGTGATGCCACCGGGAGGAAATGTTCCCTTGCTGTCGTGGTGGGATTGGCATGCCAGGCCGATCTGCTTGAGGTTGTTGGCGCATTGCATTCGGTTGGCGGCTTCGCGCACCTTCTGGACCGCCGGCACCAGCAGGCCGATGAGAACCGCGATGATGGCGATGACAACAAGCAGTTCAATGAGGGTGAATGCATCCCTACGCCGGAAAGGAAAAGAGGAGCGAGATTGCATGGCTAAATCCACCATAAAATGACTGTAAGAAATAATTGTTCCTGAAACATAAGTCGGCAAGCTGGAAGAATCAAATCGTTCTCATCGAATCAGACCCTTGTTTTGAGCCAATCGTCGCCTTGGAACCGCCAGAGGAACAGCGCCCCGCGCACATGGATGTCGGCCTGCATCGCCAGCCAGCACCCGTATAGTCCCATGCCTGCTCCCGCGAGGTTGATGAGGCCGGGCACCATGACACTGTCGAGCGCCAAAAGGGCCGCCAACGGCAGCCTCACTCCGAGGAAACCGATCCATGTGTACACGAGCGGATGCGCCGAGTCTCCAGCTCCCCTGAGAACACTGGTGAGCACGATTACGGCCGACAATGCCGGCATCGAAAAAGCCACAAGCTGAAGCACGGGGACGCCCAGGCGCATGATGGGAGCCTGCTCCGGCCTAGGGCAGAACAGTCCGAACATCGGCTGGGCGGCTTGGTGGAACAGGACCCCCATCATCGACATGGCGACCGCTCCCATGAGGAAGGCCGTCCAACCGCATCGCCTCGCCTCGGCGGGACTGCCGGCGCCGAGGTTCTGTCCCACGAGTGTCATGCCTGCCGTGCCGAACGCCGCGCCGGTGAGGAAACCCAGGGCCTCCCAGCCCAAGGCGATGCCGTGCGCGCCCCGGGAGGCGTCGCCAAGGCTGTTGACCATTCCCATGAAAACAAGCTGTCCCATCGCGATGGAAAGGCTGTCGAGCGCGGCCGGCAGGCTCACGGCGAGAAGGCTTTTCAGGTCGGCGGGATTGGGTGCGAAGAGCGAGGCTTTAAGTTCAAGTCCCGCCCTTCCCAAGGACAGGACAACCAACAGCGCCACGGCCCCCGCCGACTGGCTGACGGCGGTACCGATGGCGATGCCCGCGAATCCAAGTTCAGGCACTCCCCCGCCGCCATGGAAGAACCACCAGGTCAAAGGAATGTTGAGCGTGGCCACGCCTCCCAGCACCCAAAGGCCCGTTCGGGTATCCCCGGCGCCGGCAAGGCAGGCCGAAGCGCCAATCGAGAGCAGTTGCAGGGGAAACGCCAAAATGAGAGGAGTCAGGTACGATTTCGCCAGGCCGAGGGCCGGTCCGTCCAGTTGCAGCAGCGCCAGCAGTTGTTCCAGCGGCGGGATGGCCAGGATCGTCGCGAGGCACCCGAGGCCCGCAGCCAGCATAAGCGATTGATGGGTGAGTCGATTCGCTTTCCCGGGGTTTCCGGCACCAACGGCCCGCGAAACCAGCGCCGTGGCTCCCACCGAAACCAGCGTGCCGTAACTGGACATGACCCAGCCGAGGTAAAAGCAGGTTGTGTGCGCCGCCTGGGCCGCAAGGTCGGTGCCTTCGCCATCGGGCGAGGCGTGTCCGGCCAGCCAGCGGTCGGAGACATGGATGACCAGGATGAGCATCTGCTGCAGGAAGGCGGGCCAGGCCAGCCAGGCGACGCGTTGCCAAGCCGGCCGCGCCGCATCGGTGAGCCATGGTTTCCCGCCGGAAGTCGCCAATCCTGTTTCCCCAAGACTGAGCCATCTTAGCGGGGTGCCGAACCATCCGGTTCGGGCCAAGTCCCGATTCGTGATAATGGTGTGGACGGCCCGGCACCCGGGATGTCTCATGGAACAACAGGCACGAATCGTCTAGGAGTCATCATGCGCCCGCCCGCGTTACTGATGGCATGGGTTTTCATGGCCTGGCACACCATGTCCCTGAGTGCCGCCGACCCGCCTTCCGGGGAGAATCCGCCCCATGCCTATCGCCCGATGGCCCGGCCCGCGGTGCCCCGGGTGAACGGCGGCTCCCGCACCGACATCGACCGGTTCCTTTTGGCGAAACTCGAGCCCAAGGGTTGGGGTTTTTCTCCCGAGGCCGACCGCGCGACCCTGATCCGCCGGGTGAGTTTCATCCTCACCGGCCTACCGCCGACCCCGGCGGAATCCGCCGCCTTTGAGAACGACCGATCCCCCGGTGCCCATGGCCGCATGGTCGAGAAATACCTGGCATCGCCTCACTATGGAATCCGCATGGGCAAGATGTGGCTCGACGCCGTTGGATACGCCGACAGCAACGGTTACTTCAACGCCGACAGTGATCGTCCGCTGGCTTGGAAATACCGTGACTATGTGATTTCGAGCTTCAATGCCGACAAACCCTACGACAAGTTCGTGATGGAGCAGCTCGCGGGCGATGAGTTGGCGAATTTCAAGCCCGGTGGCGACGCGGGGGCCGAGGTTCGTGAAAGCCTTGTCGCCACCCACTTCCTGAGAAACGCGCCCGATGGAACCGGCGAGAGCGATGGCAATCCGGACGAGGTGCTCACCGACAGGTTCACCGTGCTGGAAGGAAACCTACAGAACCTGGCCAATTCGCTCCTGGGCCTGACGATCCAGTGCGCCCGCTGCCACGACCACAAGTTCGAGCCGATCAGCCAGGCCGAGTATTACGGCATGCAGGCGCTGTTGTTTCCGGTTTACAACCCCGGCCGGTGGTCGAAGCCGAACGAGCGGGTTGTGGTGGCCGCGACGGTTGCCGAAAGGGAAGAGTGGCAGAAGGCTAGCGATGCCATCGACCGGCAAATCAGGAATGAGCGGGAGGAGCTGGCGCGGAAGTCCCAACCGCTGCGCCGCCGATGGCTCGAGGAAAGGCTTGGCTCGGTGAAGGAGTCGCTGCGCGGGCCGATCCTCGAGGCATGGAGCGCGCCCGGGGAGAAGCGATCCAAGGCGCAGGCCGACCTGCTCAAGGCCCACGCCTCGTTGGTCGAGTTCAAGGATGAGGAGATCGCCAAGAAGTTCCCCGCTTTCGCCTCCGAGCGCGAGAAGACCGAGAAGGAGGTCAAGCGGTTGGAGGGAACCCGGCCCCCGCCTTTGGAAAAGATATCGGCCTTCGTGGAGACAGACCCCCAACCGCCGGTCCACCGCCTTCTTCGCCGGGGCGTTCACACCAAGCCGGGGGAAGAGGTTCAGCCCGGCGTGATCGCCGCGCTCGAAAGCCCCGCGAACAGGTTCGAGGTCGCTCCCAAGCCCAAGGAACGAGTTTCCTCGGGAAGAAGGCTTGCCTTTGCCCGTTGGGTGACATCCCCTGGCCATCCGATGTTGGCGCGCGTGATGGTGAACCGGATCTGGCAACACCATTTCGGAACGGGAATCGTCTCGACGGTGGACAACCTTGGGGTTTCGGGGGCCAAGCCGTCGCATCCCGAGTTGCTGGATCACTTGGCGGTTGAATTCATCAGGCAGGGATGGAGTGTCAAAAACCTGCACAGGTTGATTTTGGCATCGGCCGTCTCCACGCAACGCTCCGCGCCCGCAAGGGGAGGCGGTGCCGCGGACCCTGACAATCGGCTTTTGTCCCGGTTTCCCCTGCGAAGGCTTGATGCCGAATCGATCCGGGACTCGATGCTGTTGGTTTCGGGGGAATTGGACATCTCGCAGGGAGGGCCATATGTCCCGAGCCGGCGTGAGGCGGATGGAACGGTGCAGGTGTCCGAGGCGGTTGCCGGGGCCCGAAGGCGATCGGTTTATCTACAGCAAAGACGCACCCAGGTGGTGACATTCCTGCAGTTGTTCGACGCTCCCGCGATGGTATCCACCTGTGGAAAGAGGTCGCCTTCGACCGTGCCGCTGCAGTCGCTCGTGATGCTGAACTCCGAATTCGCCCGTTCCAGGGCCGCCGCGTTCGCCGGGCGCCTCGCACGGGAGGCGGGCGATGACGCCATCAAGCGGTTGTCCCTGGCGTTCCGCCTTGCCTGCGGCCGGGAACCCGCCAAGGAGGAGGAGCATGCCTGCGGGAAATTCCTCGCGGCGCAGGCCGAAGCTTACCGGGGTGCCAAGGACGGGAAGGAACGAACCTGGGCGGACCTGTGCCAGATGCTCCTGGCCAGCAACGCCTTTCTTCATGTGGAGTGAGCGCTCGATGTTGAATGGCGATTTCGCGTCGACCCGGCGGGCGTTCCTGGCCGCGCATGCCGGATCCCTCGGGCCGCTCGCCCTGGCGCATCTGGCGTCTGAATCGCGCGCCGAAACCAACCGCGATCCGCTGGGCGCCCGCCCGGGCACGCGCCAGCCCAAGGCCAAGGCCGTCATCTGTCTATTCCAGCATGGCGGGCCAAGCCAGATGGATCTTTTCGACCCGAAGCCCGAACTGACCCGCCGCCATGGCCAGCCCCACCCCGACAAGCTGGAGGTGCATTTTCATTCCCAGCAGGGCAAGCTCCTCTCGTCCCCCTTCCGGTTTCATAAAAAAGGCCAATCCGGAATGGAGTTGTCGGAACTGCTGCCCGGACTGGGCAGGGTCGCCGACGACATCACGCTGGTCCGCTCCATGAAGACCGAGTCGGTCGACCATGAGGCCGCCCTGCGCGTGATTCATTCGGGCAAGATATTTCCCGGCCGCCCCGCCTTGGGCGCCTGGGTGCTGTATGGGCTGGGTTCGCCGCGGCGCGAGCTTCCCGCGTATGTGGTGCTGTCCGATCCGGGAGGCCTTCCCGTGGATGGCACCAACAACTGGTCGGCCGGTTTCCTGCCGGCCGTCTATCAGGGAACTCCTTTCCGGGCCTCCGGTGCCGCCGTGGCAAACCTGGAAACTCCCGCCGGCGTTTCCCCGGTTGCCAGGAGAAACCAACTTGATCTCCTGGGCGGCCTCAACGCCAGCCATTGGGCGCGCCATCCGGGAAACGCCGAACTGGAGGCCCGGCTTTCCCACTACGAATTGGCGGCGCGGATGCAGATGTCCGTTCCCGAGGTGCTCGATGTCTCGGGTGAGCCCGAGGAGACCAAAAGGCTGTACGGAATCGACAATCCCAAGTCGGCCGAATACGGCAAAAGGTGCCTCCTGGCCCGACGACTCGTGGAAAGGGGCGTGCGTTTCGTGCAGGTGTTCCTGAGCGGCCAGCCTTGGGATACCCACAACAAGAATGCCGACAGCCTGAGGAACCTGTGCGCGAGGACGGACCAGCCATCGGCCGGATTGGTCGAGGACCTCAAGCGCCGGGGGCTTTTGGAATCCACGATCGTCATGTGGACGGGGGAGTTCGGGCGGCTGCCCATTTCCCAAGGCGCCGACGGCCGCGACCACAACCGGCACGCCTTCTCCCTTTGGCTGGCTGGTGGCGGCTTCAAGGCCGGCCACGCCCACGGCGCGACCGATGACTTTGGCTACGCGTCGACCGAGAAAATCGTCCGGGTGGCCGACCTCCACGCGACCCTTCTTCATGCCTTGGGCCTGGATCACGAACGGCTCGGTTTCCAGCATGAGGGCAGGGAAGACACATTGACTGACGCGGCGGTAACCAAGGCGCGGGTGGTCGGGGAACTGATGGCCTGACCGGAACTGGCGACTTTCGGCTTGGGGGTGCTGAGACATGATGCCTATCAGGATGGCAGGACTCGGGGCGGCCATGTTCCTTCTGGCCTCGATGGCCCGGTCCGATGGCCCGATGCCCATGCCTTTACGGCCGGAATCGTTCAAATGGGCCGACTCGCCGGTGGCGAAGGGCTTCAGGGCCGCCTGGGTCTTGGGCCAGGAGAAGGCCCCGGGGTCATATATCCTGAGGGCGAAGGCTTCCAAGGGGGCCCGGCTGGAACCGCACAGCCATCCGGACGAGCGGCAGACGACCGTTCTTTCGGGTACCATTTGGGTGGGATTTGGCGAGCGGTTTGACGAAAGCCGGATGGTGGAAATACCCGCTGGCGCGGTGCTGGTGGTGCCGGCGAGGACGCTGCACTTTGTATGGGCCCGCCAAGGCGATGCCGAATACCTGGAGACAGGCGTCGGACCCACGGGCACGGTGTTTGTCCCGAAGTGAATCCAATGAGGGAGGATCCGATCATGAGCGGCCAACAGGGGGATGATGGGCAGATGGCCAGGCGCGACTTTCCCGTCGCGGCCGCCGGCGTTCTGGCGCTTGGAGGTGTCGCGGCGGCGGCTGATGCCCCGCCTGCCGTCCCGGCGGAAGCGCCCAACCCGGGAGGCTATGCCCACCCGAAGTTCAAGCCGTCGTGGAAAAAGCCGCTGATCAACCGCGTCCTGGTTCAGGACTTCGTTGTTTACGCCCATTCCGACTTGAAGATGGTTGAGGAACTCTTCGCCAAGGAACCGGCCGTTTTGAACGCCACGGTGGACTGGGGTGGCGGCGATTGGGAATCGGCCCTGGGGGGCGCCTCCCACATGGGCAGGCGCGACATCGTGGAGTTCCTGCTTGGCAAGGGAGCCAGGATCGACATCTTTTGCGCGGCCATGCTCGGCCAACTCGAGGCGGTCAAGGCCTTCCTGACCCTTCAGCCCGCCTTGATCGATGCCAAGGGGCCCCATGGATTCTCCCTGCATTTTCACGCCCAGGTTGGCGGCAAGAATTCCGAGAAGGTGCTGGATTACCTCCAATCGGTGAAGAAGATCGAACTCAAGCCCGTGCCGTTTTTGCCAAAGTCCTGATTTTTTTTGTCATGATCGGCCTCCCGCGGCTAATGGATTGCGGGAGGGTGGCATGATGAACGAATTGACGCGGCAGGCGGCGCGCATGTGGGCCTTGGCCCAACCCGCCGTTTCCGCGTTCGTCGCCTCCATCACCCGTGATTTCCAAGACCGGGATGACATCCTCCAGGAAACCGCCGTCGCTGTCCTCGAGTCGTTCGGCCGGTTTGATCCCTCGCACTCGTTCAAGGCGTGGGCCATGGGTGTGGCCCGCAATCAGGCCCGCCTCCATTTCAGGCGCAAGGGCCGGGACAGGCTGGTTTTCAGTCCCGCGGCGCTTGATGCCCTCGCGGTCGCCTTCGCCGATGAGGATTCGGGCGCCGAGAGGCTTGTCCATCTTGGGGAATGCCTTTCGGAACTCGACGAAAAATCGCGGGAACTGTGCCGCCTCCGATATGGCCGTGACATGAAGCCCGCCGGCATCGCCGGTTTGCTCGAAACGGAACCGAACACGATTTCCAAGGCCCTCCAGCGGATTCGGGAGCGCCTGCGTGACTGCGTGGACGGGAAAGCCTCCGCCTTCGGGGTGCCGACATGAGCGAGGCATTCGAGGAACTGGTTCATCGCCATCTTGATGGCATCCTCGCGGAGGATGGGGGGCGGCGTTGGCGCGCATCCTCGAAACCGATCCCGCCGCCGCGCGGGCCTTCGCGCGAATCGGCCTGATCCATGACGGATTGGCCCAACTGATCCGCCAGCCGATGGCCGTCGGGCAACCGCTCACTCCCTTCAATGGCCAAAGGCTCCTGTCGGGGCGGTGGGGGCTTGCCGGCTTCCTGGCGGCATCCATCGCCGTGGCGGCGCTGGCGATCTGGTGGCCCGGCGCTGGAAATCTCAAGGCCTCCACGACGCTTGAACGGTTGATCGAAGCCTCGTCGCGGCAGCGCGACAGGACCTATGTCATTTCAGACCTCGATCAGGGCGGGAGACCCGCGGCAACCACCCATCGATGGCGCTGTTTTGCATGTGCGTCAGCCGGGCAGCTTTGTTTTGATCCGGTCGTTTCCCGATGGCCGGAAGTATGTCACGGGCAGCGATGGAGACCGGAATTGGTCGGTTCCGCCGGAGGGCAAGGTTCGCGTGAGCGCCGACCCTTTGAGGTTTTGCTGGCCGTTGCCAGGCCATGTGCATGGCATTCCGTTTGTGAATCCCACATCCGACCTGGCGGACTTGCAGCGGGATTACCACTTGGAACTGCTGGGAACCGGGGCCGATGGCTTGGCACTCCTGCGCGCGGACATGAAGGATTCGGCCGGCCGCGGGCCGCGGCGAGTTGACCTGCTGTTTGATCCTGAATCAGGGGTGATCCGGAGGATGGTTTTCGATGGCCTGCCCAGGGCCAGGGGCGGGCCGCGCAGCGTAGCCGTCGAACTGGTCGGCCAGGGCGCCTTTCAAGATTCCTTTTTCAGTCATGAGGCCCACCACGGGCCCGGCCGGCCCGTTGAAGAGGAGGACTAGGATGGGTTTCAGCGTCCATGGCTTGATGGCTTGGGGAATCAGGGTACTTGTCGCCTTCGCGGCCTTTCTGCTTCCCGTGACCATGCTGGCGACACAACCACCGGGCCAAACCGGCGGCAAGGGGCCAGGCAAGGGAGGCAAGGGAAAAGGCGGACCGCCCGGCTTGATCAAGCCATCCATGGCCGACACCATCAAGGCGAACATCTACGCCGACAACTGGTTCATGATGTACATCAACGGCAAGCTGGCGGCCGTCGATTCCATCGACTTCATTCCCCACAATGTCGTTTCCGTCGACATCCTGCCTGAATACCCGATGTCCATCGCCATCATGGCCAAGGACAATGCCGATCCCAAGAACGGGCTTGAATACGGAGACCGCATCGGCGACGGCGGCTTCATCCTCAAGTTTGGCGACGGCACCGTGACCAACGCCCGGTGGAAGGCCAAGGCGTTCTTCACCGGCCCGCTCAACCACGACGCCAAGGATCCCAAGGTCAGGCATGTCCCGATCCCGGACAACTGGTGGGCACCCGATTTCGATGACAGCGCCTGGGCCGCGGCCAAGGAGTACACCGAGGAACAGGTGAACCCCAAGGATCCTTATTACAAGGCGGATTTCAAGGGCGCTTCCTTCATCTGGACGGGCGACATCGACCTCGACAACACCGTGATCTTCAGGCACCGGGTCGAGAAGGCCGACTGGAAGCCCCGCTGGAACACCAAGCCCAACCTGGACATCAGGGGCGCGTTGCCCTGGCGGCCGTGGTGAGCCATCGAACCGTTACCGCGCTGATGGCGCTGTTTCTGGCAGTTTCCGTGTCGTTGGCCCATCCTGGCCACGGCGAGTCGGGGGATCTTCGCCTCTTTAAGGATGCCGAGGGCCTGTTCGAGATCGAGGCTTCGTTTTCCCTTGAAAAGGACGGCAAGGCCCTGCTTGTTAAGCATGATGGCGAGGTGGTTTGGACTCCCATCGCGTGCCTAAGCGCCGCCGACCGTGAATGGATCCGCGCCAGGAAGGCGGCGATCGCGCGCATGAATGGCGACTCCGCCGCGATTGTCCCGACAAGTGATGGACAATCCATCACCGGCATGGTGGTCCTGGGAATGACAGGCCTTGTCGTGCTGGCCCTGGCGGGCAACGCGACACGCAAGCGTTGGTCGGTGGCCCCGTTCGCGGGTTCGGCCGCCGTTTTGTTGATGGCGGGGGCATGGGCCGTGGCCGCTTGGGTGCGGGACACACCTCCCGCGATCCAGGGGCATTTCGAGCCATTCAAGGACAATCTCAAGTTCCGATCCGATGACGACTGGTTCTATGTCGAATCCAACGGAATGCCCGACCATCCGATGATGGTGGGCATAAGCGCCTGGCAGCAGCAGGTGCCCATCCCCCAGAACTACACCGGCGGCAACGCCTGGCAAATTCCCATCAAGCCAAGGATGGCCGACACACCCGTCTCGGCCAAGTCGGCGCTGTTCAGGGGGGCCATCACCCTTGCCGTCAATGGCGTGCCCATCTTCAACCCGATCAAGAACGACGGCAGGACCGACACCTTCATCGCCGGGGAACTCGACCAGTACGGCGGCCACTGCGGCAAGGGCGATGACTACCACTACCACATCGCGCCGATTCACCTGGAAAAGATCGTCGGGAAGGGCAAGCCGATCGGATACGCCCTCGATGGATTCCCCCTTTACGGCTATCTCGACCAGGGGGGGACGAACCGGGGAACCTCGACGCGTTCAACGGGCGGATGGAGCGTGACGGCTACAAGTATTATTCAACCAAAACCTATCCGTATAAGAATGGAGGATTAAAGGGGGTCGTGATGGTGCGTGGCGACCAGGTCGACCCGCAACCCAGGGCCAATCCCATGCGCCCGGAAGGCAGGCCGTTGCGAGGCGCCAAGATCACGGGATTCTCCCGGGATGATGAGAAAAGGACAATCAAGGTTGTCTATGAGCTTTCGGGCAAGGCCCACTCGGTCCAGTACACCGCCAGGGACGGGGGAGCCTTCGACTTCGTGTTCACCGACGGCGCCGGCAGGCAAACCAGCGAAACCTACAAGTCTCGCGGCGGTGAAGAAAAGAAGGGAGGCGGCGGCAAGAAGGATGGCAAGGGCGGCAAAAAAGACATGCCCAAGGGGAAGGATTCCGCGTCGGGCAAGAAAGATGGCGACGGTCCGCGGTTGCCATGGATTGCCGCGCACTTCGAGGAACTCGACACCAACATGGATGGAAAG
>Ga0194130_10000333_pt1 | contig 92226 bp, 109 predicted proteins | sample TA2KigsurfametaG_FD_160084 | JGI IMG/M metagenome (GOLD analysis project Ga0194130, IMG submission 160084) | Freshwater microbial communities from Lake Tanganyika, Tanzania - TA2015050 Kigoma 12 surface | ecosystem: Environmental > Aquatic > Freshwater > Lake | place: Tanzania: Lake Tanganyika... | reverse complement strand
ACAGGTTTAGCTCGTATGCCGCAACATTACAACCCTCAAACTGTTTTACCATGAATTCAAATTCGTCTTCAATAGAGCCAACCAGACTAACTATGATTGGAACGTCCTTGTTTGGCTTTATCATGTTTGCAAAATATGGGGCACCGGGATTTGAGAGTCCTACTGCATTAAGATAACCACCTTCGATTCCTACTATGGTTGGATTTGGATAGCCATCCCATGGCTCCTTACTAAGTGATTTTGATACTACCGCACCTGCCCCGCTACGATAAATTCGATTGAAAACCTCAAGGGATATGCCCAAAATTCCCGAGGCAAGCATTGCAGGCCTGCCAAATTTGATTGGTCCAATCGATACAGAAAGGTCAGGCGTCACTTGATTGAGTTGGATTTGTTGTCTTATAATAGTTGATTTATGGTAGCTTTTTTAATCCGAAGATCAAACCTGCATTGTGTATTTTGTTATAGTAACAGAGCTTGGAATTGTAGTTTCACAAAATAATACCGTTTCCAAATCATTTGCCTTTGATAATTCAGCAGCAGAATTTGTGGAAGCAAAAAAAGGTAATCTAAAAAACAATTCCATCATTAATTATCTCAGAGAATTAAACGCGGGATTTTTCATAAGTGATGACGCACTGCTCAAGGTGCTCAAAAAAGAATCACTTGACGTTCAGATAATGGATGAAAAACAACTAGACGAAATCCAAGCAAACAAGCCCCAGGTCTTAGTTGATGCTGGATTTGCAAAAAATGTCGGCGACGCCATGTCAAAGCTTAGAGACTTTGCATTATCACTATCGGCATCAAGGGTTACTGAGGTATCCCAGAGTCCAGACCTGCACATCATCCAGGCAATCAATGCGCTTGACGAAATGGACGTAATGATTAACGGTTTATCATCAAGATTGCGAGAATGGTATGGTTTGCACTTTCCAGAACTTGACAATATCATAGACAGCATAAACGGTTATGCACAAATCGTCATGGCTGGCAACAGATCTTCTCTTTCAGAGCGAGTCTACCAGGATGCGGGCTTTCCAGATTCCAAAGTCCAGATGCTTTCTGTAATTCAGCAAAAAAGTAAGGGTGGTGATATTTCCCCAGAAAATCTCGCCATAGTCCAATCAATAGCAAAACAAATTCTTGACATGGCAAAGGCAAGAAATGCAATTGAATCCCACATTGAATCTCAGATGAAGTCCATTGCTCCAAACGTTTCGGCCATACTTGGCACTGCGGTTGGGGCAAGAATTTTGGCCAAAGCAGGGAGCATCAAGAAATTGGCAACACTTCCTGCAAGCACCATTCAGGTTCTTGGCGCAGAAAAGGCTCTATTTCGGGCACTAAAGACCGGAACACAACCACCAAAGCACGGAATTTTGTTCCAACACCCAATAGTTCACGCAGCACCACGATGGCAGCGAGGCAAGATGGCTCGAGCCATCGCATCAAAGGCAGCAATTGCTGCACGCGTTGATGTATACGGCGCAGGACTAAACCAGACTCTACTGGACAAGCTAAACGTTCGAATCACAGAGATTGGAGAAAAATACAAAGAGCCAACAGAGCGCCCACCACAACCACAGAGAGAAGAACGTCAGGACTTTGGAAGAAGAGACGATAGGCGAGACAGAAGACCAAGAGATCGAGATTCCAGAGGTTTTGGAAGAAGAGATGATAGACCACGAGATAGTTTTAGGAATAGAAATCGGGATGATAAACCACGAGATAGTTTCAGAGACAGAGACGACAAACCACGTCAAAGCTTTAGAGACAGAGACTCTAGACGTGATGGATTCAGATCCAGAGGTGAATCAAACGGCCCTCGCAGAGAATTTAGAGGGGATTCCGGCAATCGAAAAAAGTTTGGAAAGCGAAGATTCTGATTTTATTTGGCTCAGACTTGACGGCCAAAAAAGACTAGCCACTGAAAATTATGTTGAGGGAAATACAGTTTATGGTGAGAAACTCTACAAAAAGTCCAAAATTGAATACCGAATTTGGGATCCGTTTCGAAGCAAACTAGCAGCTGCCCTGTATATTGGATTAGATGTGTTTCCTATCACCCGTGGCACCAAGGTTTTGTATCTAGGTGCATCTACTGGTACAACAGTATCCCACATATCAGATATTGTAGGATATAATGGCCTAGTCTTTGCAGTAGAGCATGCAAGCAGAGTTGCTCGAGATTTTTTAGACAGAGTTGCAAATTTTAGAAAAAACGTAGTGCCAATATTGCAGGATGCAAGGCATCCAAAAAAGTATTTTTCTGTGTATGGTAGGGCAGATGTTGTCTATTCAGATATTGCTCAGCCAGACCAAACCGAGATCGCCATTGCAAACTGTCAGGCATATCTCAAAGATGGTGGATATCTCTTCCTTGTAATCAAAACAAGAAGTATTGATGTTACCCAATCACCAAAAAATGTCATTCAAAATGAAATGAAAAAACTCCGAGGAAACTTTGAGATCATACAAGACATGACACTGGAGCCATATGACAAAGACCACGGCCTAGTTATAGCAAAATATCACGCCAAGGTCTGAGACACGATCAGTTTTGCTGGAGCCCAGCTTTTTCTCACATAGGCCGGAAGATTGCCATTTTGTAAAAACCAGTGTTTTACAAATGATATTGTTTTGGAATCAGACGGATAGCCACTGCCGACGGGATGTTTTTTTGAAAGGCTTGCAATTGCTCTGTCGCGTGTCACCTTTGCAATAATTGATGCCGCAGACACTACAACAAATTTCGAATCTGCATGATGATATGACTTTATTTTGCTATGAGTGATTTTGGCAATCTCTTTGCCAAATCGAGTTGCATTCACATCGCATGAGTCAACATAGGATATCGAAGGTTGTAGTTTTGTTATGACTTTGGCCATGTGAATCAATTCTAGGTTGTTAAGCTTGTGTTGGCTTACTGCCAGATCAATCTGTTTTGGAGTTGCCTTTGATATTTGATAGTTATCAACAATTTTGATTATTTTCTTGTATAGTTTTTCTCGCATCTTTGGCGATAGTTTCTTGGAATCTTTGACTCCTATTTTTTCTAGTTCAGGGATTTTTGATTTTTCTATTGCAATTGCGGCGACAACCAAAGGACCAAGCATGGAACCTCTTCCTGCCTCATCTACACCACACACCAGCACGAGTCTGACTCGAACAGATACGTATTAAACCGTTTTAGAGAAAAATACTTGCGATCAATTGCAGTTAGATGACCAAATCACAACCATTACTGAGGGAAAAACACAGATCCTAGTTCCAAGAGGGGCTTTGGAGCAAAAGGTTCCGCCGCGAGATATTGCGTTTTTCAATCCAAGGGCAAAGCTAAGTAGAGATTTTTCCATCATTGTGTATTCCGAATTTTTGAAAAACTTTGGAGGTCAAAAATCATTTTTAGACGGGCTGTCTGGTCTTGGAGCGCGCGGACTACGAGTTGCAAACGAAATATCTGGTACCGAAGTCCACGTGAACGACCTAAACCCAAGCGCACTGGAATTATCAAAAAAATCTGCCGAGCTCAACAATCTGGCAAACTATCAAGTATCAAAAAACGATATTTGCCAGTTTTTCAATGCATTTTCAAAAAAGGGTAGTCGAGGTGCAATTGTCGATATTGATCCTTTTGGTTCTCCCGCAAAATACATCGATTGTGGAATAAGGGCAACCGTTCACAATGGGCTTCTATCCGTTTCTGCAACAGATCTGCAAGTGTTGCATGGATTATTCAAGGACGCCTGTAAGAAAAAATATCACGGAATTCCAGTCAAGACGGCATACAGTAACGAAATATCAATCAGATTAATCCTGGGACTAGTAATTTCTGTGGCAGCAAGGCTGGATGTAGAGGCAACACCAATCTTCGTAGAGACAAACCAACATTATTACCGAGTTTATCTTAGGATACTAAACAAACCAGACACACGCGACCAAATTGGATACATCATACACTGCAAAAACTGCGGCAATAGGTATGCAACATCAAAACTAGTTTCTAGTTGCGAGTTGTGCTCTAGTACTATAGAGCTGGCAGGTCCTCTTTGGATCGGTAAGCTGTTTGAGAGAGACTTTGTTGCACAAATGATTCAAAACATTCCAGATCATGTGGACAAAAAATGCCAAAAGGTAATCCAAAAAGCATTACTCGAATCCGATATGCCTGCTTGTTACTACACCCTAGATGAGATTGCCGAGCGCCTCAAGTCAGCGCCAATACCACTCGACCAGATAATATCAAGACTGCGACAAAACGGATTTTCTGCTAGTCCCACTTCGTTTAATCCAACTGGATTTAGAACTGATTCCAAAATAGACAAAATCAAAGAGATCTTTTCAGCCTAGGCCGTATCCAAGACAGACAAAGTACATCTCGCTGCTTGGTTTTCTGCTTGCGTTTGGCTTTTTTAGGTGGACCTTGACAAACTTCTTTTTCAGATAATCACGAAATTCCATCGAGTATTCGCCATCAAAAACCTTGAAGAGTGCATTTCCTTTTTGTGCTAATACCCGGTCCATTATTTTAGAGCAAGAATAATTCAGAGAAATTTGCTTTGCATGATCCATCGACCAGTGACCAGTAATTTGCGGGGAAATATCACAGACTACGGCGTTTGCCTTTGTTCCAAGATATTCAATAATTTCATCCACAACGGATTCATCCTCCACGCTCCCTTTGATAAAATGGGCACCATCTACTTCATCCATGTATGATGTATCAATTCCAACTACACGGCCCTTGTTGCCAGCAAGCTTTACTGCAGCTTGCAGCCACCCACCAGGCGCACACCCCAAATCCACGACATTGAATCCAGGACCAATTATTCGATACGAGTTATTTAGCTCAAGCAGTTTGTATGTTGCACGGCTTCTATATCCTTGCTCCTTTGCCAGCTTTCTATAGTGATCACGTTTTGCGTCTAGCAGCTTCATTGTTCTTTCTTTTTCTTTGGTTTAGAGAGTTCATTGATTGACCACTCTTCAATCCACTGACATGTTCGTGGACTTACTTCTCCATCAAGTGAGCATTTTTGTTCTACAGGACACACCAAACATGGTGCATTCTCAATAGAGTCAGTACTGACGGGAGTCTTTTTGATTTTTAGAACATAGGTCCATCTCTTGTTTTCAAGAATTTTTTCACGTGTAATAATTCCCATTCTTTCTAGTTTTAGTGCCAATCTAGAGCCATCACGGCTTGTTAGTTTGAATTTCTTCCATAATTCGCTTTGGACAATGCCGTCATCATAATTTGCCAAAAACAGGCAGACACGGTTTGTGAGCTTTTCCATGTCAACTTTTTCGATTTGGAAATTCTCAATTTCCTCGTCTGTTAGTTCTTCTTCTAGTTGCTCTTCAAGTGTTTTTTCTGGTTCCTCTTCTTCCTTTTTTTTCTTTTTTTCTTCCTTTACGGCCTTTTTTTCTGGTTTTGCTTTTTTGTCTTTTTTGTTGTCTTCTTTGGTTACTTTTGTCTTTTTTTCTTCCTTTGCAGAGACAGTTTTCTTTTCTTCCTTTGCAGAGACAGTTTTCTTTTCTTCCTTTGCAGGCTTGGCTTTCTTTTCCTCTTTTTTCTTGTCTTTCTTAGAATCTTTTTCAGTAACCTTTTTTGCCATGATAAATCACGCCTGTTTTACAATATATAACATCGCATTATTCTACGCTAAATCTCTGAGATACGCTAAGGAATTTGTCCCCGCTTTTGTCAAATAGCTGAGCTTCAAGCAAGTATTGTCCTGCTTCAAGTGATTCTGAAAACTTGTCATTGATTGGCAATATACCAGACTCTCCATAACACTGATCAAAGAACGCTCCCTGTTTTACTGCCTTTTTTTGTCCTGCGGAAACATCATAGACCGTAAGATACAGATCCCCACAGTCATACGCAGAGTCATCAACTGAGATTTGCACACTTGTCTGTTCTCCATTGGTGTATTGCGCTTGCAGGTCCAAAATATCAATAGATTCACCAGAGTGGGTCTGCACTGCATCAATTTGTCCAGAAAGCGCCATTCCAAGGACTGCTCCCCCATACACAAATGAGAAGACTATTGGAATTATGAAAATCGCGATGCCTTTTGTTACCATTTAGATTTTCTTGGCATCTTGTGTTTTTATATCTATGGCAATTTTTGTGCGTATCACAATGACGAATAAGTTAAATCGTTGCCACCCCAGATGTGCGCTAGATGCGATTAAGAAAGTTCCGAGTGCGTGCATACCGATGCATACACGATTCCGGTGAAATCAAAGTTGGCGACCTAGCTGCATTTGTCGGGCGAAATGAAAGCGGTAAGACCACAATTTTGCAGGCGTTGACTCTGCTAAACCGAGACGAGCGAGTATCCGATCTGGATTTGTGCGATGAAATGACAGAAGAATTAAAGTCAGAAATAGTCCTAGCCGAAGGCGACTTTCATCTGACCGGCCAAGAAACCAAGATAATCAAAGAGAGATTTCCACACCTGCCAGAAATCACAACCATGCGAATTTTTAGGACCAACAAAAGCCAAAAAATCCAGTATGATTTTGGTTCTGTAAAGATAAGCGAAGAAAAAGACAAGGCACTAAATTCCTGGGAAAATTACACGGAGAAAATCCTGAATTTTATCTCCACAATACCAAACCACATTAGAATTCAGTTTGATACCAAGTTCTTTGAAGGTCCTCCGCCAAAGGACAGGGAGACATTCCTTACCGAAATGACAGTCTTTAACAATTCGTTGAACATGCTTGCAGCCGATGAACCATACATTCTCTCAGAATGGTCAAGATTCTACAAAGAGCGAGAAAAGACCTACGACGAGCTACTAGTTGGAGCTACGGAAAAAACAGCGCTAGAGAACTTTGTCCTAGAAAACCTGCATCCAAGATTTGTCTACTTTTCTGACTATAAGAAAATCTATGGTAACATAAATCTCGATGAATACATTAAGGAAACACACAAGCTGGGGGGTGCAGATTATGAGGAATTTGACAAGGCCGAAACAGTCCGAAACTTGTTCTATCTTGCAGAACTGGATACTGAAAAACTTGAAGAATACAAATCCAGCCCGCCAAAGTTGATCAAACTTCTCAACGCTGCGAGCCGAAGATTAACTGACAGACTAAATCCGGCATGGAAGGGCGACCCAATCCACGTTGATCTGCGATACAATCCAGGCAACATCATGAGTGTCGTAATATCCGATGTGCACAGAGATGGAACCGTGACAAACACAGGTCTGCTTAGCAGAAGGGCAGAAGGATTCAAGTGGACATTTTCATTCATTGTAAACTTTGCAGCAGAAACACAGCGCGCAGAGCTCAAAGAGGCAATTTTGCTTTTGGACGAGCCTGCAAGAAATCTTCACCCAGCACAGCAAATGGGAATATCTGACCTTCTCAAGAACTTGGCAGGCTCGAATCAGGTCCTATATGCAACCCACTCACCATTTATGATATTTGATTACACACCTGGCAACCTGCTTGTAGTAGAGCTGGACAAACGAAAGCACCTCAGCAGAATCCATTATGATTATTGGAATGCTGACGACGCTACACTTATCCCAATTTTGTATGGTTTATCACGTGGCCTAGTCGAATCTATTGTCGACAGAGAAATCGGCACCAACTCTCGACCAGTCATAATAGTAGAGACAATGTCAGATGCAATGTTTCTGAATTCATTTGACAAGTTCCTAGAGGATCCAAATATTTCGATGAATCCGCTAAACGTTGTTGCGTCATACAGCAAAAACTCTACTCTACCACTTGCCATATTCTACAGAAACCACGGCCATAATGTCTTTGTGATTTTAGATAACACCCTAGAATCAAAGAAAATAGCAGAACAGCTAAAGGCAAACGAGTTTACAGACATGCAAATCATATACTTAGAACAAGGCGGAAAGTCAATTGAGTCAATAGAAGACCTCATACTACCAGAAGACTATTTGCATGCAGTAAACCAGACATATGAAATCAAGCTAAGAAAGGAAGGATTTCGAAACCTAACAAGGGAAGAAGTTCTGGCGAGAAACAAAAAAGGAATAATCGAAAGTCTCAAAGACATTTGGTATGAACATAGGGAAGATGGCTGGAACGACTTTGACATTGAAGAAATCGCTCGATACATTTGCGAAAAAATTGCACTAAAAGAAGCAGACTTCCTATCAGACAAGACAAAGGATCAGTTCCGAGGATTGTTCAGACTTATTGCAGAGAGAATACGACAACACCAAAACATGACTGCTCATGTGGGCCTAACCAAGTTCCAGCGAAGCAAACCTCGATAGCTGCTTAAAGTATTTTACGCACGAGTCATCACCAACGCTCAAAAAGAGTAAATAAACAATATTCGTGAAGGCAGGTAGATTGCGAATGAATTATGCTGTTTATGCTATTTTAGGAATTTTTACAGTTTTCATATTTTCAGCTTCGATACTAGCTAGTGCAGAGACTGGAGCAAAAAGCACAGCCTTTGAAAAGACCACACTCTTGGAATTTACAAATAATGATTCATCTCCAGTTCATACAATAAAACTGTGGCTTGGCAAAGATGTCGGAACCTTCAAGTCATTCAAGGCAGAAAAGGGTTGGACAGGAGTAAAAAACTCACAAGGAGTTCTAGTGTTCACATCAACGGAGCCATTGGGTTCAGGTGAGTCAGTCAAGTTTGGAATAAAGACAGAAATCGAAAGCCCCGGAGTGAATTGGAAGACTTCTGATAGTGCTGGAAATGAGCTGTCAGTTGGCAAAGTCACGCCACAACATCGAGGCAAGATTGGACTACCAGACTACTTGAAAAGCGCAACATTCAAAATAATTCCGGAATCTCCAAAAACCGGAGATAGTATTAGAATAGTAGGTGAGGGATTCCCAAAAAATACCGTGCTAAACTTAATGATAAACAATGAAAAACTAGAAGACATTCGAACCGATGAAAGCGGCCGTGTTATTGGAACTGCCAAGATCCCAATTACTATACAATCAGATAGAATTGATCTATCGCTTGAAGATTCCCAAGGAAGCAAAAAGACAATCAGCATAAGAGTTAAAACAATGGAAGAAACTCCAGCTCCGCAAAACACCAAGAAACTAACAGTTGATAACTATATCACAATGGCAGAACCAGGTCAAAAGATATCTACCAGTGGAACCGGCAAGCCGGGAAGCTCAGTTACCATCACAGGCAAAGACCCGGCAGGCAGCAAACTATACCAAGCAGTAGTTACAGTAGACGCTCTAGGCAATTGGCAGCATGAAACCACAATACCATTAGATGCACCACTAGGCACAAGAACTGTGGAATTTAGCGATGGTATTGAAACAATTACAAAATCCATTAGCATCTCAATAACAAAGATAATCAAAGTAGACTCACCAAAGACAAAATATGATCCTGGTGAGAAATTCATCTTTAATGGAACCGCAAAGCCGGGTCAGACAATGCAAGTTGTAATTAATGATCCAATAGGAAAAGAAATTCACTCGGATTTGCTAGAGATCGGTGAGTCTGGAGTATTTAACTTTGAATATCAAACCACAGCTACATCAATCAAAGGGACCTATGTAGTATTTTTGACACACGGAGCTGAAACAGAGATAATTAGAGTTGGCCTAGGCGAGCTACCAGGTCCACAAATCATTGCCAAATTCGACAAGCTAAATTATGCATCATCAGATACTGCCAAGCTAACAATCAAAGGTCCTGCCAAATCAACAATATCTATTTTGATTATTGATCCTACCGACAAGGTCAAACTTACAGAAAGAATCTCATTGGGGCTTGACGGCAGTAAAGTCTTTGATTTAGTTCTAAGTCAGTACAAGTCAGGAGTATACAATGCAGTGATAAAACACTCACAATCAGAGACCAGTGTGGTGTTTTCGGTTGGCCTTCAAACAACCACAGGAAACATCTCAATTCAAGCAACAAAGCCAGAATATCTGCCAGGCGACAACATTTTGGTTTTGGGTTCTACTAATCCAAACATAATTCTAAACTTACAAATGACAGACCCAGACGGCAAAATAATAAAGAATAAAGATATCTTTTCTGACAATGAAGGCAAGTTCTCCGAGGGAACATTCAGAGTTCCAAGCGATGCAAAGCAAGGGTCTTGGGTAATAAAAGCAAAAAGTGGCGCCAAGTTCGCAGAGGTCAAGTTCAATGTCTCTGGAACCGCAGCAAAGACATTCAACGTGAAAATCGACAAGACCACTCCATACACGGGTGGCGATTACATGACAATTACCGGCAGTGGTGGAGGAAAATCCCAGAATGGAGTAATCATAATATCGGATTCCAAAAACAACAATACAGTGGAGCTGCGAATGAGCACAACTAAAGAAGGGAGTTTCCAGACATTCTGGTCAGTACCGCAGGGAATAGAGCCGGGTAAATACACCATCAAAGTAACCGTTGGAGCAGAAACCACAGAGACTACATTTGATCTGCAATAAATCAGGAAACCCTTTTTATTACTCTGTCAAACCCACAAACTTGTGAATCTTCAAAACATCATCACAGAATATCCAGACTTTCCAAAGAGGGGAATTTTGTTCAGAGACATCAGTCCAATTTTAAAAAATCCGTCTGCCATGTCGCATTGTATAGACGAATTTGCAAAACGATACCATACAAATGATGTAGATGTATTCGCAGGAATCGAATCCCGTGGATTTCCAATTGCATGTGCACTAGCATTACGATACAACAAAGGTATGATAATGATAAGAAAGCAGGGCAAGCTACCAGGTCAGACAGTCAAAAGATCATACACAATTGAATATGGAAAAGCAACAATGGAGATTCAAAAAAATGCAATATCCAAAGATGAGCGAGTAGTAATTTGTGACGACTTGTTAGCAACTGGAGGCACAGCCAAGGCAGCGGCTGAGCTAATCGAGAGGCTGGGCGGACAAGTAACTGGCTTTGCCTTCATGATAGAGCTAACAGAGCTCGGTGGAATCAAAAAGATTTCAAAATACAAAACTGAATCTTTGGTGAGATACTAGTGGAACAAGCAGATATTGGAATTTTTGGAGGTACTGGAATTTATGATTCCGGCCTCTTAGAGGGCGCAAAAGAGATCACTGTAGACACTCCATTTGGCAAGCCATCTGACGCCATCACAGTTGGAATATTCAAGGGCAAAAAAGTCGCATTCATGCCAAGGCATGGAAAAAAACACACCATACCGCCACACTTAATCAACTATAGGGCAAATATTTGGGCATTTAAGCAAATGGGGATTACTAGAATAATTGCACCATCCGCAGTCGGCAGCCTCAAAGAAGAGATTGCACCAGGAGACTTTGTTTTGCCAAACCAGTTTATTGATTTTACAAAATCTCGCAAGGGAACATTCTCAGAAGAAGGCAAAGTAATTCACATTTCAGTTGCAGATCCATTCTGCCCTGAATTGCAATCTGCCATACTAAATGCAGCAAATGAGCAAAAAATTTCTGTTCACAAGAATGTAACTTATGTCTGCATAGAAGGGCCTAGATTTTCCACAAAAGCAGAATCAAAATTCTACAAGTCAACTGGTGCTGGCATAATAGGTATGACACTAGTTCCAGAATGTCAGCTAGCACGAGAGGCGCAGATCTGTTATGCATCAATTTCAACAGTTACTGATTATGACGTGTGGGCAGAAAAGCCAGTCACTGCAAAGGAAGTAATTGAGACACTACACAAAAACGTAGAAAACACAAAACGACTGCTCACGTCAATTCCAGATGCAATACCAGAACATCGTGGATGTTCCTGCGCCAAAGCCCTAGAAGAAGCCCAGTTCTAAGAATCTGCAAAAGATTCTCTGCTCAAGCCCTCAGGCAAGGTAATATTACCGGCGACTAGATTCTTTTGCAAGACATCGATTACTTCGTTGGAATCATAGCCTAGCTTTTGAAGTGCTTTTTCGGTAGATTTAGAGATTTTTGCGCCAATATTGTGCCCACCAATTCTACCAAACGCAATTGCTGAAAACTTGAATGTGTTATTGTTTATGGTAAATGTACCCGTAATTTTGGCCGCCATTTGACTTCCTTTGACATTATTAACATGAACTGCAACGTCCAATCTTTCACCTAGATTTCTATTGCCTTGTTGATGTTATCATCAATCAGAAAGCTAGTATGATGTGGATCGTCTACTTTGAAATCTTTGATTTGGATTTCAATTACTTTATCATCTGGATTTTCTACCTTGAGTGTACCATTTTGTTTTAGTCGGACTAGCTTCCATCTATCTTTTCCTTTGAATAATCTTCGCACCAAAACAGCCCATTTTTCATCAGGTTCTATTTTTGGCATGCCGACATAATCTACAATGGAATCAATTCCCAGTTGTTTTTCTTCACAAAATCTCTTTTTGCAAAAAGCACATCGCCAGACATCTACTGAACCTATTGTTCTTGAATCAACATTTACGTTTGTTACACCAAAATAAGTGATCTCATGTTTACAGGTTTCAGTATCAACACTCATTGGTACTTGGCGCAAAAAGGTACTATTTAGTCCTTGCACGCTCATAGTGTACCTCCAAGGCAATACCAATATTGTCAACTATAAGATTTTTTTTAAACTCAATATTTTCTCTGATGCACATTTTGCGATACATGTTTACTGCAGTGAATCTCGGATGCATTGCCTCAAATTCCGTTTCAGACATGTCAATGAAACCACCAAGTGCGACTAATTTTTTTGTTGATTGCAACACCACCTTGTTATCCATTCCAAGCTCGGACGCAATTCTGTCTACAGACATTTTCCCCCGAGTTGTCACAAGCAAAAAGATCTTCGCCTCAATAGGGTCTAGTTTAACTTCGTGAACCAAATCATACTCTATTTTGTCCAGATTCATCAATATTTTGTGATTATACTTGAATAATTAAATTTGAACTAGTCTTGCTTTACTTTGAATAATTTTTTTGATAGTTTTAGAGTAAAGCCCATCCCAATAAAGTGGACGACTACGCCCACTATGAGCGAGACATATTTGTCTCCAGTGACAAACCAAGCAATAAAAAATGCAACGAGAGACGGAACCGTGATTATTGCACCAATAAAAGAGCCTTTAAGAAATATTCCCTTCATTGGACTTTTAGCCTTGTCCACAGTGATAGTCTTTTGAGCGATAATAAAAATCAAGATTCGCACGAGCGTGCAAAGATAATTCGTTGAGAACCTACAAAACCCAACTTGATTTCATTCCAGAGAAATTTCATCATTGAATCATAAATGCATCAACCGAGATGGAGATGACAAAAAACAGATATCCTTGACAGTATCACAATACAGATTGATGGAGTCCTAGACTATATCAAGGGAACACCAATTCTAAAAAGACAGCTAACCTCACCACATGAGACAATCATCTCTGCACCCAACATTGATGATTCTAACAAATGTTAGCAGTAATTTCCCAAAAGGTGACATTGTATTGTTGTGGGATTTGCATAAAATGCAAATTTCTTTTCCAAAATAATACTAGATGGATTCAAACAATAGATGAAAACAGTGGAACCATAAACATTCGCGCCAAGAAAAAGCAGACATTACAGAGATCAAAGTTGAAGATTTTAGCCCCAGAATACCGCCAATCTTCTGACTGAGATTTTTGATCCGCTATTCACAACAAAACAGGAAGCAATTGGTGGTGGTCTAGCTAGCTGCAAGAATATAATGTAGCAATGCAGGAGCACGATTTTGTGCTACGAACAACCCCACTACATTTACTATAAGTTTGAGCATATAGAACATAATTACTTTATATTTACCAAAACGCAATTCAATCAAGTTGTCAAGCTACAAAAAGACGTACTCTAATGAGCAATCAATTAATTTTATCATCCCGATCATGCTTATCCTATTTCTGGGCATAGTGTACATCATGTCACTTCGGAATGGTCATGGCGGGGTAAGTTTCATCCTAATCGGAATAGCAGCTGCCACCATGATTTATTGGGGATTTGTCATCAAAAAGATGACTAGAACTGAGAAGCCCAAGTATGCTGCACGTGAGACAGAAAGCAAGAACTGGGTTTATGATGTCATAAAGGGCGAAAATGAGATTGTCTTTGTAGCCGAGGTGCCAGGACCTGATGATAAAATCATGGTAAGACTAGTAGAAGGCATATTGTATATTCGCGCAACGGGTGGATTTTCAAAAGAGGTTCCTGTAGAAGGGGCTTCTGGAATGCAAATTTCTGATTTCAAATACAGAAACGGAGTTCTGACTTTGCGAATCGGAAAGACTACAGAGACTTAGCCAGTTCCAGTTTTTCTGGCAAGTACTTGTCCGTAATGTTTGTCAGACCATATTTTGAGAAGGCTTCTAGTTCAGCCTTTCTTTTTATTTTTAGGAATATTTCCAATTCCTTTTTCCAGACTCCTTCTTGATATCTTGGGTCTTTTTGTAAATCATAGATTCTCTTAATGTCTGATTCTGTCATAGGGATGGTTGGAAGTTTGTACTTTTCAATGTCGGATGCCCACACGCCAACCCACTTTGCGTCAGGAACAGTTAATTCTCTAAGGTGTGCGGCGTTTGCAGAGCCAGACTTGATTACCATTGCAATGTGCTCTCCATAGACATCCCCGTCTGTTAGAATTACGACTGGAAGTTTCATTTGCTCGTGTAATCTTTTTAGCAGGTATCTGGTGGAACGCGGAGCCTGTCCTGCAGTGTCTATAATGATTGCCTTGAATTTTTTGTCGACCTTTTCTTCCACAAATCTAGTAAACAGACCACCTTTTTCAATAGCAATGACTAGCTCTGCGCTGGTATCCACTAGTTCTGCGCTGGACAAGCTTGGGCCAATCAGATAGCCATCGGGATGGTCCGATAGATTTGTCCTTCTTCCCTCGTATCCAGGAACGGTATATTCAATTGTCAAATCACCAAAGACGCTGCTTCGCTCCTCTGGGAATATGTGTAGGTCCTCTCGTGGTCTTGCCAAGACTGCCTCCAAGTCCACAATAATGTTGTCAGATTCCGGCTGATCCTCAAAATCAATTTCAAATGCCTGCGATGAATAGTAAATGTCTCTCAAGGTTGAGGATTTTTTTTCTTGGACTAACCTGTTTGCAAAGAATGCAAGCCAGATTAGTTGCGTAAATGATCTTAGTTGTGACATGTTGCGTGAGCTACGAAGTCCCGCAGCCTTGCCAAGAACATATTGGCGCAGTTTTTTGTCATATACTATATTGCTAACGGATCTGCTTGGTACGTAGAATTGCGGGAATTGTCCCTTTTCCAAGTCATTGTAGATCTTTGTACCCTCTGACTTTAGTAACTCCCGTAGTGCCTCGTACTTTGCCGCTGCAATTTTTTCTGCTTTATTCTTCGGTTTTGACATTTGTATTCAGATCCTTGATTAGTTTTTTGTAGTCAGGCTCTTTATTTTTTCCTGCTAGCTCAGCTGCAAATTGCGCAATTAGTGGAAGATATTTTTGGTAAAGGTTGCTTCTCTTCTTTTCTGCCTCGGCTAAGCCCTTCTTTGACATGTATGCAGAGAGTTTTCTTAGCAAAAACTGTAAGGCAAGTCGCAGTTCTTTTTCAATTTCCGGCCTATCTGCTACGTTTTCCTTTCCTACTGTCTTGTATGGAATTCTAGTAGAGCAAATATGGCTTACTATGACTACTGAAGAGTCGTTTTTGAGTTTGTATCTACCCCAGTCTGTCTCGTTTACCACCTGTAGTACGACATCACTGCCTTCATCATATAATAACGGGATTCTGTTGGCAAATCGATATACACTGATTTTGCCTGATGGAATTTCACCCCCATAAGCAATTCCCATCTCTACCACAAATGGAAAACCGGAATATGCAGAGGCGCTTCTTTGGATTACATCAAAGAAATCAGGCTTGAAAAACTGGGCAATTCCCTTGCGCAGTGGTTCTTCTCCCAGAGGTGCAAGGCAACTAGGGTCTGGTGCCAGAAAGTCCTCGTATCTCTGCAGTGAATCGCTTAGCTGTACTAGTTCCTCATTGGTAAAAGAGCCAATTCTTTTCTCAGGCTTTAGGCTTGCAAATTCCGCAAACTTGTCTGCAGTGGACGGTCCGACTCTTTGGAATCTTTTTGTGAGAAACGTTCCAAGTGTTTCTCCGGCCACGGTGTTTGCAAGTTGTTTATAGTACTGACTGGATTTTGGCATGTCTATCATTACAGATTTTGATTCACCAAAGTCCCAATAAGTGAGGTGTTTGTTTGCCAAGTCCACATCATCAATTCTTATTTTCATTACTTTCTCAAAGTCCATCTGCAAAAACGACATTAGAGCAACTATTACTCGGACAGGTCTTGATAGCGATGCCCATTTTTTTTCTGCTCTCTGCATTATCCCTTCAAAGTTTAGATTCTTTTTTGCAAGGCCTAGTTCTTTGCGTACCTTTTCTATCATTGAATTATCTAGTGTCGGGATTTCATAATGAGTGTCAACGATCATTCGGCGAATGGTTTCAACGTCGACTCCGTGCGGGTGCGGTTTGATTATTGTCGGAGGTGCTGGCATTGTATCCACAATTCTTTTGTATTGGAATTTCTCGCCCTTTGGATCATCAAACGATATTGACGCATATGGCGTAATCAGCGATGTCTGATACACATAGTCCCTGATTTTAGAGCCTGCCTTGGAATAGTCACCCTCTAGTGTTATTGAGACGTTTAGTCCTTTTTTGCCAGACTCTTTTGTTGTGTGTTTTAGAATGACTGGCTTGTTTTTCTGAATGTCAAGCATCATAGAATATTCATGAGAGGTCTGGCCATCAACCGAGCTTGACACCACAACTGGCTTGTTTGTAGTGATTTGCCCGTACAAAATTGCCATTGTAGCACCTAGGCCGAACATGCCTCGTGCCTGCTTAAGTCCGAATTTAGAGCCATACAGTACAGTTCCAAATGCAAGCGGGATTTGCTTTGAATCCATTCCTGGACCATTGTCCTTAACAGTTAGGATGTATGGTTTTGGATCTGGCTTTTCTGGGTCTACTGCTTGAATTATCAGTTTTACATCTGGTAGTATGCCCCTTTGGTCACATGCATCCAGTGCGTTTTCTACAAATTCCCTAACAGCAGTGTATAGCGAACGTGTGGGATTAGAAAATCCTGCAAGGTCCCTGTTTCTGTAAAAGAACTCGCTTGGCGAGATCTGGCTAAAGGTTTCCTTAGACATCTTTGTTTTCCCACAATTGCATTCGCTCTATTTTTTGCCTTCTCTTATTTGCTTCCAGCCTTCCATAGACAGAGCCGTGCTTGCTTCCAGAAGAAATCGATGATATTGCAGAAACTGCCAGCTTGATCTGAATTGGCTCTCCAATTATTGAAACTGTTTTTCCGTAAACGCAGATACTAGTATTAGTTAGATTTTCCATGTTTGCTCTTGCTCTACCTCCCTCTCCGATTATTCTTCCTTTTATCCTTTCAATTTGCTGTTGGGATTTGCCGGCAAAGTCTCTCAGATCCATCACATGTAAAACATAATCTTCCCTCATTAGCTTCATTGCATTTTCCGGCGAGAATCCGCGGCCTATCGCAGTGACTAGTTCTACCGCCTTGAACGGCTGAATTTGATCTATTTGGCCGTCAGTTGCTATTTCCACTTCGCCTGTCTCGCTGTCTATTTCCAGTTTGACAAAACACGTCTTTTCTATCTGTGCTTTGACCTTGCCAGATTTTCCAATTAGTGCTCCTACTCGGTCCACTGGAATTCTTACTAGTTTATCAAAGCTCATGATGTTATTGTGTGAAGGACATCAGCAGGATTTGTGACTGTTAGTCCTCTTTTTGCAAAAAAGTATGACATGTTTTTAACGTCTCTTTCAAGAAAATTTTGAGCATTTGGGTGTATTGTATCAACTGCTGATCCAAAGTCAAAAACAACTAGGCCACCTTCTGTCTTGAACACATTATATTCAGAGAGATCGCCATGGACTAGTTTTGCCTTTTTGTAGAGTTTTGTGATAAAGTCAATGATTTGGGAGTAGTCGTTTTCATCAACCTCTGTTTCGTGGAGTGTAGGTGATGGGACTCCTGCTTTACCGACAAACTCCATGGCAAGCACGTTTTTTGAAACATGAAGTGGTCTTGCCACAGGTAGCTCGTGGCGTATGCATTGCTTGAGGTTCTTGAACTCTTTTTGGGCCCAAAGGTACACCATGTTTCTCGTACCCTTTTTGAGGTGAGAAAATCTTGGATCACCCAAGATGTAAGGTGCGCGTTTTTTAAAACTCGAAGTCGATGTCAAATATACCTTGAGTGCCACATCTTTTCCTTCTGGGTCGACTGCCCAAAACAGGGCAGACTCTTTTCCTGCCTTCACTATGCCATTTACATACGAGATTATCTTGGCGTTAATCATCTCGTACATGGTAAACATTGTAGTCTTGTCAAGGACTTGGTTGACTACTTTATTGTTTTTGAATCCATCTTGGGGCTTGCGCCGCTTTTGCTTTGGGAAGATTTTTGCAAATTTAGAGTCATAGTCTTCTATTTCTTCTATTCCAGAAAAATCGTCTTCAGACAATTTTGTACATCATTAGAATTCTTTTGGCAAATGGCCGTTGTTTTTGAGCCAGTCCACCTGAGACAGCGTGAATCTCCAGGTAATGTCGCCGCGGTCGTCTTGTTTGAAATCCCATGGTGCAATGATCACAACATCATTGTCTCTAATCCAAATTCTTCGCTTGAGGGTTCCACGAATTCTTCCCCTTCGGATTTTCTCATCAGTGCATTTTACAAGCACCTGATCACTTCCCAAGAGTTTGATGACCCTACCCAACATCTCGCCTTGCTGTGGCAGTTGGATATCTTTTAGCTCACTTTCGTTTAGAACTTTGCGCTTTCCCAATAGTATCGGATTAAAATTTTTGTATATAATTGTGTGTATTACATTTTGAATACTATCAAAAATGGAACACCGTCTATCGTCTTGACTCCTTGTTGAGAGCCAATTTTGAGGTCAACTGACATTTGTATGGTGTTTGTGCCAACCAAATTCAAGATGGAACAGTTTTGTAGTAGTGTTTCTGCTTCTTCTTTTTCAACGAGTCTTTGGCCATAGTAGCTTTTGCTGATATTGATTTGCAGTTTTCCGTTTTTGATTACTTTGCCTAGAAGGGCTTCGTCGCACATGTTTAACATGTTGCTGTTTTGATAGTTGGATGTCTTGACGAAGAATCGCATTATGCGTATTTACCTTTGAGTGATGATTTTGCGCCGCATGCCTCACATATCAAAAAGGTGATTCTGTTTTCTCGCTCTATTTTGGTATCTGGACTCTTGCAGGTCGGGCATTCAAGATAATCCTTGACGTAAATGTTAAGCAGATTTACAAAGTCGTGCGGCTCGCGCCTTCCGACAAAGATTGCCTTGTCTGCACTTCGCTCAGCAGGGGTTGCAAATTCTTTTGCCAAGTATTGCAGGACCTTGTCTGGGTCGCGTCTCAGTTTTTTTACAAAGTCCATGAAATTGTGCAATATGGTGCGCTGGCCTTCCCACATCACATTGGGTGATGGAAGCTCAAATCTCTCCACAACATCAGTCTTTTTTTCGGAGATTTTGTCCTGGATTTGCTTTAGGAGTTTCTCATAGTCTGCCTTGGTCAATACGAAATAAAGACAACTCTACCTATATGAGCTTAATTCAAAAAGAAAGAGTGGTTTAGCTTAAGCAGCGCCGATTCTAAAGACGTTGGTACCACATTTTGGACAAACGCCCTTGATAGCTGGACGACCATTCTTTAGCGTTGTTGCTTTAGGATCTTTAATTTCCCTTTTTGCTCTGCATTTTACACAGTAAGCTTGAGCCATTGTAATTGGTCTACAGTATGCGTGTATTTATCAAGAAACGGTAAAAAATATTTTACTATACGATGGACTAGTCTACATTTGTAGGATGTAGTTAGTTGCGAATTTCGATCCATTTTGGATTAGGTTGTTTTTTGCTAATTATGACATCAATCCAGACAAAATGCAAAATTTTGGCAAAAATCATACCGATTTTTTGTGTATTTCAATTATATTATAGGGTGTAATTTTTGGTTTGAGTTGAAATCAAAAAAAGGATTCATCATTACTGCCGTAGTGCTATCTGCTATCACTTTGGCAAGTTTTACAGTTTGGTTCATTCCACAAAACAACCAATTCAGCACTGTGATTTCAAATCCCAGTGACGAGATTGATGCGCTAATTGATCAGCAAAAGGCAATCTCAGAATCCGACAAGATTGAATTTAACAAGATGTTATCAGGTCAAATCACACCAGAAAACTATATCACGATTGCAGAGATATCTTCAGGTCAGATTCGCTCCATGATAATCAGTATAACACAGCCTGATGTGCCAGAACAATGGGTCCAAAGCTATTCTGCACTTGCAGACTCGCTTCGAGCATACAACACCTATCTTAGAGAGACGGCAGTCGTTGCAGAGAAGCTAAAGTCTGACCCGGCATCAGACATAGCAGAGGATAAGGCAAAACTGGAGCAATACCTAACCCAGGCACAAGACGCACTTGCCGCATCAAATGACTCACGTCCAGCCTAGATGAGCCTAGATTCCTATTTGTAATATTTTGAATAGTTGGAAATCATTAATAGCCAATTTTGCAATGTATACTCGTATTGTCTTTAGAATCTAAAATAGAAAAGAAATTGGATACACCACTTACAAGCAGGCTGCTAGTGATTTGTGTTGATAGGGATAATGATGTTGGCGATAAAGCTGGAGTTCTAACACCAGTAGTTGGCAGAAACGCATGCATCGAATCTGCACAAAAGCTTGCACTGCATGACCCGGAGGACGCAGATGCAAACTCTATTTTCTATGCAATAAAGACATACGAAGACCTGATCAGTAAAGGCTACCAAACAGAGGTAGTCGTAGTTGCAGGAGTAAGTAATAGGGGAGTTCAGGCAGACGAAAAAATAATTCGCGAGGTTAAGTCGGTTCTGTCCAGCTTTTCGGCAAACGGCGCAGTCATTGTGTCAGATGGTGAAGATGATGAAAGTGTCATACCCATAATACAAAATGTTGTGCCAATTGTTTCTGTCCAAAGATGTGTGATGAGAGTAAGTAGAAGTGTCGAGTATTCCTATGCCGTCTTTGGAAAATATCTAAAGATGATCGTTTATGATTCAAAATATTCTAAGTTCTTTTTGGGATTGCCTGGAATTTTGCTGTTAATCGGCGGAATCGGCACCATATCTGGATACACACAGGAAATCTTTGCAGTACTAATCAGCATAGTGGGTAGTGCATTTTTGATCCGCGCATTTGATTTGGATAGGGCCTGGGCCAACTGGGCAAAGCCCACTCCCGCAGGCCTGGTTCGAATGTTCACAGTGATAACCGGCATTACAATTGCACTAGCATCGATATTGTCTGGATTTTCTGCAATACACACAAATATTTTGGACCCACAAGTTTTGGATTCAGGTTTTCCAGACATATTTGCAGACAAGGTGACACTGGGTCAATTCATTGCAGGCGCATTACCATTTTTGTGGATGGGAATAGGCTCAATATTTGGCGGAATTCTGATTAGCAACTGGTTAAAGGGAAGCCTTAGGCATATTACCGACATTTTACGCATGATTGTGCTAGTTTCAGTATATCCAACGGTTTACCAGTTTACAAATCTGCTAGTCAATGATGAGAGCTCCTTTACCCTGATTCCGCCATTTTTGGCAGGGCTAGCAATAACACTGATATCTGCTACCTTCTTATTCCGAAAATACAGGAAAAAGAAGGGAGGAGAAGTCTTATCGGAATAGAAAAAGCAAAACCGTTTCTCTCCTATTTTTATAAATTATACTCACAAAGACTCGAAAATGAAATCAGACGCGGCACAATTCCAAACCACATTGCAGTAATACTGGATGGTAATAGAAGGTGGGCAAAAAAAGCATTAACAATGTCCAACGAAGGTCACTTCAAGGGAGCCGATGCAGTAGAGAACTTTTTGGATTGGTGCGAAGAACTAGACATCAAAATCATCACTCTGTATGTTTTGTCTACTGAAAATCTGGATCGCAAGGATAATGAGCTGGAATATTTGTATGAACTGATCCGACAAAGGCTGGAAAAACTGTACGTAGACCCGCGAATTCACAAAAACAAGATGCGCGTCAAGGCTATGGGAAGAACCGAACTGTTGTCAGATCCCATAAATGATGTTCTCAAAAGATTAGACGACGCCACACGGGAATACGACAATCATTATCTGAATATTGCAATTGCGTACGGAGGACAAAACGAGCTGGTAGATGCCATCAAAAAGATTGCCGCACAGATTAAGAACGGAAGTATAAGTGTCAACGACATCAACAAAGACGTGATAGAGGCAAACCTGTATACTGCGCACTTGCCACAGCAGTCACCGGATTTGATATTGCGCACATCAGGAGAACAGCGAATGAGTGGGTTTTTGCTTTGGCAGGGGGCATACAGTGAGCTGATTTTTATGGATATTTTGTGGCCAGAATTCAGAAAGATTGATCTGCTTCGGGCAATTAGGACGTTTCAGAAAAGAAATAGGAGGATTGGAAAATAATGCAAGAGAAATCTGAGAGATCAGCAGGAATTGTTTTGTTTAGAAAAGACGGAGAACAAAAACTATTTTTGCTTTTACACTATCCTTCTGGCCATTGGGACTTTGTCAAGGGTAGAATAGAAAAAGGAGAGGATGAAAGGCATGCAGCAATTAGAGAAGCCAGGGAGGAAACTGGAATTACCGACATTGAATTTATCGATGGGTTTGAGGAAAAAATCCACTACACCTACCAGTATGATAATAAGCTAGTCAAAAAAGAAGTGGTGTTTTTCTTGGGTACAACAAAGACAAGCGATGTTACAATATCGCACGAGCACTTGGATCATGTTTGGCTCGAATACGACTTGGCGCACTCTAAGACAACATACCAGAATGCAAAGAATTTACTGCAAAAATCGAAATCCCTAGGTTTTGTAAGCTAAGTCTGCCATTTCTTTGGCAGTTTGTACCGGATTATCTGAGCCAAGAATTGTTCTGCCGACAATTAGGTAATCAGAGCCGGCAGATATTGTACTGGAAATGTCTCCACCTTGTGTGCCGATCCCCGGTGAGAAGACATTTAGCTTCCCACGGCTTTGCTTTTTACAGTATTGTATGATATCTGGAAAAGTTGCGCCCACGATTATTCCGTCTACGGGCATTTTTGTTGCCCACTCTAGGAACAGCTTGTAGAGTTGCGTACTTTTTGAGCCTAGTTTTACGCCTAGCTCGTACGTTATCTTGGCTTCAGGGGAGCTCATATGACACAATGAAATGATGCCTTTTTTGTTCTTGTGGGATAATTCAGTTAGTTTTTGGAGATTTCCTGGGCCCATCATGGGGTTTACTATAATACAATCAAAGCCCAAACTCCATAATGTTTGGGCGGCAACCATGTTTGTATTTCCAATATCATTTAGTTTGATGTCTGCAATTACCTGTAGTCCGTTTTGGTGCGCCGCTTTTGTGATTTTGGTTATTTGTTTTTCTCCTAATGGTAATAAAACATGAAAGTTGAACTTGATTGCACAAAGATAATCAGACAATGTTTTGATGTTTTTTAGGGTTCGAGATTCTAGATTTTTTTGATCGTCATAGTCATTTGCCAAAATAAGCGGGCTTTTTTGTCGAGCTAGCTTTTTGATTTGCTCTGAAAAATTATTCATGATGGATTAGTGGGTGTGTTTCAACTAGCTTTATTATTTTGATGTACGAATAGCCGTGCTCATTTAGGTTGTCGGTAAAGACAGGCGCATTGCCATTGAACATTGAATATTTCAAAAACGGCTGAGTAGGCTCTGAGTCAAGTGTGACATGACAGAAATACGATGGGCCGTCTTCGTTAAAATTCATGAATACACCAATTAACCACTTGTCTGAACGAGGAAATGAAAACAGTGGAAATGGCGCCTCTTCGTATCCATGGCTTATTTTTGCAAGGCTTGCTAGGTCTTCAAGCTCTATTAGCTCGTATTTTTCCAGCTGCTCATCAGAGTGCTGTCGTAGTGATGGTGGTAGTTCCTTGATTTTGACTATTGGAGAGTACAGTTTTGTCGGCTCCGATACTGCATCAACTATGGATGTTTCCTCTTTACCGTTTTTGAAGCCATATGCCAAATAGTGACCGTTTTTGTCTAGCGGTACATAGTATATGATTGGGCGCTCTTTGAGCAGGTCCATCTGAATTGCAAGAATTTTTTTGCCGTCGTGTTCGTGCATAAACGACACGCGTGGAACTCTCTCTAATGCTGAAACTAGGCGTGAGAATTCTAATTGTGAGGCTAGTTGAATGTATTTAGGAGATTTTGGTTTTTCCACGAATCCAGTAAAACAATTGGCAAAATAAAGTTTAGCAAAAATTATTCAAACAGTTATTCTCTCAAATCAATAATATCAGTAACGCCTGGGCCTGTACCTATCAGCTTAACTGCTACATCTGTTTTATCTTCTACATCGGTGATGAATTTTTTTGCCGCTACGCTCAAATCTTTAAATGAATTTTTGTGCGCACACTCTGGGAACAATACGTCTAGTTTTGTGAGCGCAATTTGTGATGCGGAGTTGAGCATCACTGCACGCTTGGCAAGCGCAAAGTCAAATTCTGCTGCACGCCTCTGCCTGCCTGTTACTGTGCCTACTTCCGACCAGCCACGCTTTGCCACCTCGTCCATAGGTAGCTCTCCTTGGAGATTGCCTGTGCCCACGCGAGTAACATAAGACTTGAAGACTACCATTACGTCGTCGACGTTTTTCGGGCCAAGCCCAATGTCCGCGCATATTCCCGAGGCTGTAACGTCCTTTGATGTGACAAATGGGTATGTTCCATGCCACAGCGAGAGAAATGTTCCCTGTGTGCCTTCGACTAGGACGTTTTCCTCTGCATCTAGTGCCCTGTGAAGCTCCTGTGCCACATCAATTAGATACGGCTTGAGTGAGGGAATCTCTTTTGCCATCTTTAGCGTGCGCATGGCTCTGTCGGCATTTGCAGGACCAGTGCCAGAGCCAGTGCTTCCGATTTTTTCCTTTAGCCTACCTCCGCCGTCTGCATCAGTGTGGGTTTTTTCTATTATGCCGCAGTTATTATCAACGAATGATCTCCGAGCAGTGCCAAACTCTTCAATTTCCTTGTGCAATACATCCGGATTCACCACGACGCCCGGGCCAATCATCAGTCTTGCCTTTTTGTTCAAAAATCCGCTAGGCAGCATTCGGACCTTGTATTTTTTGTTGCCATCCTCTATCGTGTGGCCTGCGTTTGGTCCTGCCCCTCCCCTGACTACAATGCTTGGATTGTCGTTTTGCGCCAGATATGAGATGATTTTGCCTTTTCCTTCATCTCCAAAAAATCCACCAACCACAACAGTCGAGGGCATCAATGGATGAGATTTTGAGCTTTAATTTAAGCCAAGTTATGGAATGGCGATCTAAATTTTTAACGCCCCAACGCAAAGCGACTTTTGATTGTCGCACCCAAACTTTGCAGGAAACATCATAGTAAATTTGGCAAACCTGCCGGACTTTTTGCGAAAGCCAATCCTCAAAAAAAGAATGGAGGAATTTTTCACATTGTCTGCGCCCGATCAGCTAGAGATAATCAACAATGCGCTAGAGGCAGGCCCCACAATTCCGTTTCCAAACTTTGCCAAGCTTTTTGCTACGTGGCTTGAGATCCTATCTGTAATGCCTGAGGAGAAACGAATTGGTCTTACATCGGCATATATGTTCGAAGTCCTCAGAAATCCACAAAAACTGATCCTCTTTAATCTCGATGGGATTCTCGAAGTATTCTTGTCTCTGGATAAGTCCAGTCAGGATTCTATAGCGAAATCTGTCCAAAAGATATTTTCTGGATTATCAGAACAGCAAAAAAGGCAGTTATTATTAATCATACCAATTAGCGCAAAGGAACGACTCGGTCTTTAGACCTGAGGCTTGTCTGGCTTGCGGTTGCCCTCATTAGAAAAGTCGATTACATCTCCCTGAGGAGTCAATACCCCAACAAAGATCTTTTCGTTCTTTTTGAGCAGTTTTCTGTGGTCTGACAGCGACATGTCCAGCCTTAGCTCGTTCATGACCATTATTCTGTAGGTCTTCCATTCCTCCCAACACTTGGTACAACACGGATATGTTCCACCCACTGCATCAAGCTGCTCAGAGTCTGGTATCTCATTTTTGCATTTTGTGCAAACTCGCGCCATCAAATTTGATCCATGTGTAGTCAATTTATTCTTTTTTTGGCAATGAATAATAATAGAATTAGAGTATTTTCTTTGTGAAGATCAAGTGCCCAAAATGCAAAGGCAATGCAGATCTGGCACAAGACTTTAGTTTGGTGACATGTCAAGACTGCAAATTGGAAATGTCGTATGGTGAATATGTAAAGTATGTTGCGCATAATGACGTGACATATTCAGACATTTTGGGCGACTATGCGGGCTCTACTGAGGGGCAGACTGCTGGATCGCTTGATGAATGGGACTAACTTTTAAAATCAAATATCCAATACAAAACACATGGAAGTATTTTTTTTAGAAAGCATTTTGAATTTGGTAGGATTTATCGTGGGGATCATAATTGGAACACTCTCATTCATTGGGTTTAGGAACACTGGCAGTCCAACTTTATTTCGCCTGACACTTGCGTTTTTCTCAATTGGTGTAGGATTTATGATAATGTGGCTTGGCATAACACTTGATGAGTATGTCTTTGATCCAAAAGAGCCGCAGAGATGGATTCAGACAATCGGGATTGCGGTGCAGACATTAGGATACTTTTTCATTGCGTTTTCTCATACAATCAAGTCGTTTTTCCCAAGATCAAATTATCTAAGATCAGTTGTGATACTGCCACTGTTTTTGATTTCATTTACATCAATAGAAAATGTAATTCGCTCAATTTCTTTTATCCTGCTAGCATACGGTGCAATTGAAACAATGATGTCATATTTTGAGAGCAGACGAAAGACCGCAATCTTTGTTGCTGCCGGGCTTGCGCTGTTGGGATTTGGGGAGTTTTTGGGTTGGTATTATTTTGTATTTCCACAATCCATACTGAACATAGTGTCAATTTCCATCAAAATCACGGGACTAGGCCTGCTCTTTATTCCGGTTACCAAGGTTCCCCTGACAAAGATAAAGTTTGATGAAAATCTCTAGCTCAGGCTCAAATTTAGCTCAATGACGTTATTTTGTCAAAAAATCTTATCCTCTCAATATATTCAACAATAATTTTACAAAAAATTTGTCAAAATGCAAGTATACAGAACCCATATGAAAATAATTGGAGATATACTAACTACAACCCGCGATGACTTGCCAGACGAAGAGGGTGCAAGCATCACGTATTTGATACGAAAAGCAAACATCTCCCATGGAAGAATATCAAAGATGTTGGGCACTTTGGTGTCTCAGGGATTACTAGAGCAGACCAATTCCGATGGAGCATGCAAATACAAAATAAGCAATACCGGGAGAGATTTCCTCCAAGCATACAGCACGTTTAACAAATTCGCAGATAGTTTCGGTCTGACTATCTAATCAAAATCCTCATCTTCAATTTCTTCGTCTTCAGCATCTTCAAAGTCGTCCTCAAAGTCATTTTCAATATCGGGTTCTGTGCTCATGATGCTAGTATGGGATTTCTTTATTTAATTTTTAATCAAACTAAATATTTACTGGGTATTAGCTTGTACTCATTGAATGTCATAATTACATGTGCAAGACACTTTGAAGGCGAAACTACTGATGAGATCAAGGAATTGTTGTCCGAGCTTGGAGATGAAAATCCCCAAATTTCCATGACGGAATTTTCCGGCATATTGTATGTGGATACCAGTGCAAACCCTCTAGATCTTATAAAAAAAATTCGAGAAAAGCTAGAAGACGAGCCATGGTCAATTAGATACACAATGCGGGCAATTCCAATATTCTCAGTGACAAAGACGAATGTTATAGAAATTGTAGATGCTGTAATAAAACAATCAGAGAAAATTGAACAAAATCAAACATATCGCATAACAATAGAGAAAAGAAATTCCGGGATTTCATCAGGTGAGATAATCAATCAGATTGCTAGTAAGATCCTAAACAAAGTATCACTGGAAAAATACGACTGGATTATCCTAGTGGAGGTTTTGGGTGCAATTACCGGCGTTTCCGTAATAAAAGAAGAAGACATTTTGAGCATACAAAGAGAAAAACGCGGCTCACTGGAATAGTACTGCGGCCCTTTCAGCAAGCAGGTCTTCAAGCGGGTTCTTGGAATCTATTATTTCCAGATGCTTTTTTGATATGTGAAAATGTTTTTTGATGTGTGCCATGTTCTTGGAATAATCCACAGAGATCAGATGCTCCTCTAAGTGTGAGTGCATTCTGTCAAGTTGGAATTTTGAACCAATCGCAATTATGGTAAATGCGTCTGTTTTTTCAATGCCCACTAGATTTATTGCGGTTGAGATTTGCGTGGTTGCCGCAAACCTAAGCAAAATATCAGTCTCCAATTTTTTTGATAATAGTAAATTATTCTTTTTTGCATACATGGATATGCCTAGTATTTTTTTGACGTGCAATATGCTTGCTATTTGTCTCGATGATATACCCTCTATTGTTATGCTCGGAAACTTTTTTCGCTGTTCACTTAGATAGTCATAGTTTTTGCCTTTTTTGTTTCTGACATGGAACAGCTCGATATTCTTTGATTGTATGACAAACTGGATTCTAGCACCACCGTGTATTACTGGTATGATACTTACCACATCTCCCGAGTGCAGTATGGTGTTGTAACCCTGAAGTGCGGACGAGTCCGCTCCATTTACCGCAATTAGGATGTTTTTGGTGTCTATCTCCAGTGTGTTTGTTGGTTTTATTGATAATAGATATCCTAATAATTTTGAAATGGATACATTGTCAAGATCTACCTGCATGAGGTCTTTGCCAAATGACTTTTTTGCACCACCTAAGAACTTGATTACAATCATTGTATAATGATAGAAGGGTATTGTTTAAGATTCTTCGCCGGACTCTATTGTGATTTCTTGAGGAATCTCGGATTCTTGTGTTTCTGATTCTTGTACAATTTCCTCTTCTGCTGCCTCTATTTGGCTTTCTTCAACTTCTTCTTCCTCTCCAACCGCTGCTTCCTTTGATGAAAGATAGTCTTTTTCACGCTTGAGGAGCTTTGTGATGTAGCCTGCCATCTCGTTTTTGAGTCCTTTAGAGCGTACAACTGCTAATTGGTCTAGAATTTTTTTATTGTCTGCAAAGTCTACTGTGAACTTGTCTTTGTGTTGATCAAGGACTTGCATTGAGAGTCTCTTTATTCTATCCACGATGGGAATTCCTTTGGGGGTATATTATACCTATATTCCCAAATATTGTTTTGAATTTGCTTCAAGCATTTCTTCAGCCTCACCGTAAGACACTCCAAGTATTTTTGATATACAAAATACAACACTTGGAATAAAGCTTGGATGTGCGGACTTCATATCAAAGCAGCGTGAAAATCTTACTGGACCGTCCGTTTCCACCAAGATTTTGTCTTTGTTTGTAAGAGAGATTAGAACTTGCTTGTCCTGCGAATACACAGATACTGGGCCATAGGAAACATAGCATCCAAGATCCATTGCTTTACTTAGCTGTTTTTTGCTTCCCGCAAACCAGTGTAGCAAGAATCCGGAAATTTTGTAAGATGGAATAATTTGAAGTATTTCTTCCAGCGTTGTGCGAGAGTGTACTGATACTGGCTTGTAGTGTTTTTCCGCCAAGTCTAGTAATTTGGTGAAGACCTGCTTTTGCCTTGTAAACTCGTCATCGTTTTTTGTGTAGGTCTTATCAAGACCTATTTCTCCTATTCCAGAAATGATTTTGGCATTTTGCTCAATTAGAGATACCATTGAATCTAGATCATCTGATGCCTTTTCTGGGTGAATCCCAATGAATGGCAAGATATGGTTGCTTTTTTTGGCAAGATCAAGTGTCACATTAGACGACCGGACATCCATTGATACTGTGCATGCCCGGATGCCGATTCGGTGCATTGAATTGATTACTAGGCCTATTTCGCTTTCGTATTCTGGATCCGATAAGTGGATGTGTGCATCATAAAGCATGGTTTTTTGGAAATTTTCTGTATACTTAAGTGTGCAGAAATCCATTAGTGTGTGGAATTTTTTAGCTCATAATCCTTTATCATGTAATTTAGTCAGAATTTGACATGAAGTCGTCCGAATTGGGTCTCTCTGCCATGTATAGGATACTCAAAAAGGCAGGCGCCGATCGCGTAAGTGACGAGTCTGCAGATGAACTAAGGCGCGTCCTAGAAGAGATTGCAACCACAATAGCAAAGAGCGCAGTAGATATGTCAAACCATGCCGGGCGCAAAACAATTCGCGGCGAAGACGTCAAGCTTGCTTCAAAGACGTTTATCAAGTAAAGAGTTTAATTCTGTTGAATTTTGTTTTTTTATGTTGGTGAGGTGGCAGAGCGGCTATGCGTTCGCCTGCAAAGCGAATCTATAGGGGTTCAAATCCCTTCCTCACCTCTTAATTTACAATTATAGTTCCTTCCATCCACGGATGCAGTCTACAATAATAATGGAATTCTCCTGGCGTGTCAAAGGTAAATGAAAATTTGCCCTCTGATGCTATGTGTCCGCTTTCCACGATTCCATCTGGCGTATCATAGTATCCCGTCGTAACAGTGTGCAGTCCCCTGTCTTGATTTATCCAGGTTATCGTCTTGCCGGAATCAACTGTAATAGTTGTTGGAAGATAGCATCCGGTTGTTTCGCAGCCTGGCCTCGAAGACAACATTACAATTGATATGGTGTTTTCTGGCGTGATTTCTTCAATTATAGGCTCTTGAGACATCTGCTCAAAGCTGGGCTGACTGTACGTTAGCACCATGCTCGCAATTATGGCAGCAATTACTGCTCCGATCAGGACGAGGTATTTTTTCACAACTTAATTTGACATGATGATTATTTCTGCCTAGCGGAGATTTCCAGTTTGCAAGCGGAGATTGAGCTGTGATTACATTAGGTCATTATACAATAACCTGCCATTCTAAAGCTAGCACTTCTACACCATACCGTGGCAGAAAGAAGTAATGGTTTGCTAGAATACATTCCAGGCTCGCAGTCGTTATTGATTCAAAAAAAGGCAGAGCAGCCACTGGGTGGATTTTCCGAGAACATTAAGGACAGCATAACAGAATATGTTGAGAGTGGAAAAAGCGATGTAGAAAAAGGCTACAATTTCCTGCACTGGGTCTTGACTAGAGTATACGAGGCAACAGAAGACGACGCTTCAGACTCTATAATCGATGGTGCAAACGATCTTGGAATTGACGCTTATCTGCCGGTTGATTTCTCAGACAATAAAATAAGATTATTCCAATCAAAATACGGCACTGCCCACTCTGAAGAAGCAATTGCCAAATTCAAAGAAGACGTCAGAAGACTGTTAAACAAAGACATTACCAAGATGAGACCAGAGCTGGCAAACCTAGTAACAAAGATCCAAGAAAAAAACCTCAAAGTCGAATGCTGCTATGTTACAAACCAGCCGGTAAACTATGACGGTGACGATACACTGGAGATAATTGATTTAGATAAAATTGTCAAGTCTCTCTGGGATCGAATAAAAAAGCCAGCGGCAGGAAAAAGATCCAAGATACGACTGGAAGAGAGGATTCGCTACAAAAATACCGTAGTCGGCATACTAAAGCTTCGAGAGTTGACAGACTTTGTTATCAAAAACAGGGACTATGTCTTTGAGTCAAACATCAGACAGTGGATGCAGTTCAAGACAAATGTAAATAAGGGAATTCGAGACACGCTACAAAATTCTCCTGACAAGTTCTTTTACTATAACAACGGGATCACAATTGTAGTTAGTAATTTTGAGGAGTTAGAGGATAATACTCTGATGTTGCATGCACCTCAAATAGTAAACGGTGCACAGACATCAAACTCTATCTTAGATCATGCCAAGAGAACCAACAACTTGGACGGTAGCATCACAGTCACCATAATAAGAGCAGATGATGAGCTGGATCAAAACAATATAACAAAATATAGAAACTCGCAAAACTCTGTCCGAGGAAAGGATCTAGTATCGCTGATGGACTTTCACAAGTCTGTCAAGTCCCAGCTTGAAAACCACGGATACTTTTACGAAATACAGGCAGGCTCGTTTGACTCCAAGACAAAGTCGCAACAGGGCGAGTTCAAGGGAGACACAACATACAACAAATACCTTCCTGACAATCACAAAAAGGTAATTGTTGCCAAAGACGCAATACAGGCTTTGGTTGCAGGAATTGAGCAAAGACCAACTGAATCATACAGCTCACCTGCGCAGTTTTTGCCTCGCGGAAGCAAATACGACGATGTATTCAATGAAAACCTAAAGGACGACTATAGATTGCTGCTCTATCCATATTTGGTAAAAGAATACGCCAAAAAATCACTAGGCTATGGAAAACGTGGAGGGCACAAGACAAAAAGATACGCCACATTATTTTTTGTCGCAGTATATTTTAGAATAATACACAAAGGCATCCTGAACACAAAGGGTGATTTCAAAGAAGACATTACCAAAGTGGAGCCAATCTTTAAGAGTTCCAAGCTCAACGAACGTATTCTAAAGCTAACAGACGGTGTAGTGACAAGATTTCTTGAAGATACTGTTGTCGAAGATGAAATCGAACTGGCAAACACTAAGCACAACTTCTTCTCCCATCATGTATGGAATGAGGCAATGTTACGCGTAATTGACAAGAAAATACGTCAGGAAGAAGAGGAAATCGAGAGCATTAGAAAACTAGTCAATAGTTTATTGTAAAGCGATAGTTGCCAGCCATGGTAAAAATTGCAGGAGATTTACAATGGCCAGACAATCTACCGCAGCTTTTTCTGAGATACACCATTATTTAACAAATTTTTTGGTCACCCAAAAAATGGTCATGATTTTTATATAGACATACAAAAGTCCACATTGCTTGGCTGACGCAGACAAATGTGCATTATGCAAAGGACCAGTCCCACACAAATACGTGGGAATACCGGATTGGAACATCAAAGGGGTTTTGTGCGGCAAGTGTTATTCGCAAAAGATCTATGAACATTATCCTGGCGAACATGTCCGAGTCAGCATGGACAAGAAATAGCTAGGCAGAATTTTTGTACTTGTTCACATAAAGGCAGTTCCATGCAACAGAGTCGTCCTTGACGTCTTGCTCTTCTAAGAATTTGATGTCGGTTACCGTTTTCTTTTTCTTGAGTAGTCGGAGCTCAAATGTTTGGAACTGCTCACAACCACATCCTTCGGCCTGACACTTACCGTCATGTTCTTCTTTGGTATGGGTGCAGTTGCATACAGCATCGTCTTTGACGTCTTTTTCTTCTTTTTGTGAATATGTTGCAAACCTAAAGTATGCCTCACCTAGATGGCCCTTTTTGAATCTGGCATAGTGAGCTGACTTGGGCAATAGTTTGAAAAATGACATATTATGACTGGGTCGTCTAGTCTCAGATGCGACAATAAACCAGTAATGATCGCCAGTCTCTACGAATCTCAGCTTGATGTCGTGGTCGCCCCACCAATGGACGTATTCGTTCCAGATATCGGTTGCCTTTTTCCGATCAGAGAAGAGCGGAACCACATTCATTCGCAGATCAAAATACCTATAGGCCACGCCAAGAAAATCATCATACCAAGCAATCGTACCGGACACTTAGTTCGAGGGGTTGTATTTGGTTATTAAACAATCGTGAGAAAGGTTAATACCCTTATATCTTAGAATTACACTCGAAGTACAATGGCCACATATCGTACCAGTATGCAAATAGTAGCTGATCTACTAACAGCTACTGAACAGTGTGGACAAGAAGGAATCAAGGTAACATCACTTCTAACACAGGCAAATCTGTCACACTCTAGACTAGCCAAGTTCATTGAAAACTTGACCGGAGCAGGATTGATAAACAAAATCGAGTTTGATGGAAAGAACACATATGTCATCACACCAAAAGGAAAACAATACCTAGAATCTTACAAGCGATTCCATGACTTGGCACAGGGCTTCGGTCTAGATCTTTAGTACTACTTTTTAGAGCTTTTTCGAGTTTTTCGTTCCTTATATGTTGAATAACCAACGATAATAAACGCCCCTGCCAGCTGCGCATAAAACAATTCCAGGCTCGGGGGCTCCTTGAAAATGGCAAATCCCATTCCCATCGTCAGAACAATTAGCATGATTAGTAGATACTTGTCCACAATATCAGACAGCAAACAAACAATATATCTTTTCGATTATTCCGCCTCATATGAGCAAGATTCTTGAGCTAATCGGATTTGCATTAATTGGGGGAACGATCTATTCTTTTGTAGGGATGACAAATGATCCGCTTCGATGGCCAGTATTTTGGGGATGTGCAGGCGGTGCACTTGCAATCATAATGTACAACCGCGCAAAAAGAAAACGAAAACAAGCTTAGCTGATCAGTGGATCATGCTGTACTGATCACAAACCGACAGATCTATAAGGAAGCATTTTATGATATTTTTCGGGGAGTATGACAGAGCAGACTAACAAATGGTGGGAAGGTCTCGCCAAAGAACTTCAAGTCGACATCGAAACCCTTGATTAATAATTTTTGATCGTGAAAAAGCCCCGAGTGGGATTTGGACCCACGACCTAAAGTTTACGAAACTTTCGCTCTACCAGGCTGAGCTATCGAGGCATGGAGGGCAGTGTTATCAGAGTTTATAAAAAGCATTTCAGGTTTCTGACCATTGAAAAAATCCATTTCTGGGATTCGTGGAATTTTCGGAGACGATCTGACGCTCCCAGATGTTTTGGAGTTTTGTAGAAACTTTGCTCATACAATACCATCAAAAAAGTGCGTAGTAGGACATGACACTAGGCCGTCAAGAGAGATGGTAAGTAGTGTTGCAATATCTGCACTGCTAGAATGCGGAATCGACGTGTACAACTTGGGAATGGTGCCAACCCCGGCGGTATTCCTTGAGGCAAGAAAATATGGTGCAGGATTAATCATCACATCGTCACACAATCCAATGCAATGGAATGGTCTGAAATTCATCATAAACGGTCGCGGGCCAAATGAGCACGAATTTGCCAAAATCATCAAGAAAAAGCAACACAGAATCGCAAAATTTGGTACTGAATACAGAATCACATCAAGTTATGTGGATGATGCGGTAAAAATTATCGGCAAAATAAGGCACTCACCTAAGATAGTAATCGACATCGGAGGAGGAGCTGCGGTAAATGTTGCCCCTCTGCTTTTAAAAAAGATTGGATGTCAGGTACACATCATTAATGAAAAATCCACCAGTCGTGGCCCGGACCCGACATCAGACAAGCTTACGCAGTTGGTTTATGCAAGTAAAAAAGGCGACATTGGGTTTGCCTTTGATCTTGACGGCGACAGACTAGTTGTAGTAAAAGACGGCATAAAGCAATCACCTGACACCACACTTGCATTAGGAGTCATCAAGGCACTTGAACTAGGTTACAAGAAATTTTGCCTTAGTATAGATACCAGCATTGCCGTTGAAAAATACATCAAAGATCATGGAGGATCAGTAATTCGCTCAAAGGTCGGCGAGGCAAATGTTATTGATACAATGTTAAAGCATAGGTGCCAAGCAGGTGGTGAGGGAAGCAGTGGTGGATTTATTTTGCCAGAATTCAACATGTGCCGGGATGGAATTTTGACATCGGGTTTGATTGCAGCAATGACTGGCAAAAAAAAAGTCGATGATGTAATAGATTTTGTTTCTAGTTATCACCAGCTTCGAACCAAGATTGATGTTGAGTCACACCTGCACGACAAAACACTTGTCATACTAGAAAAGAAGATTAGACAAAGATTTGGAAGAACAATAACTATAGATGGAATTAAAGTCATAATAGACGAAGACACTTGGGTATTGGTTAGAAAGTCAAACACAGAAGACATAATCAGAATATCGGTAGAGTCAAATGACTTGGGTGAGGCGCAACAGATTCAAAAGGAGATCAGCATTCTAACAAGACAAAGCCATGATCAAGCTAGATGAAAAAAAGATAATTTCCATTTTGCAGAAAAATCTAGTCTCAACTACTCATGAAGACGTGGAAATATTTCGCCTGGGAAAAAATTTTGGCGTAATCAAAACCGACACGCTGGTGCAAAGCACGGATGTTCCTCCACAGATGAGTCCAGAGCAGATTGCCAAAAAAAGCATGGTCGCGCCGCTAAGCGATTTTGCATCAAAGGGAGTAAAGCCTAAGCACGGGATCATTTCTGTATCATTACCACGTAATTATTCAAGAACAAAGCTCGTAAGACTGGCATCTGGATTCAGAGAGGCATCAAGGCAATTTGGAGTAAAAATTCTTGGTGGGGACACAAACGAGGCAAAAGAGATAGTCATTTCAGTCATGTTGTTTGGTGTTGCCAAGAAAATAACTCCACGAAGCGGCGCCAAAGTTGGCAACATCATTATCACCACTGGGACATTTGGTAAGACAGGGGCAGGCCTAGGTATTTTGCTAAAGAAGAACAAAGCTAGCGGCAAATTCAGAAATGATGCAGTTGATTCCGTCTTAGAGCCAAGACCACAGCTCGAATTTGGGGTTTTGGCCTCAAGATATTTTGATTCCTCAATGGATTCTAGTGACGGGCTATCAACTACTCTAATAGAGCTTGCAAGTGCAAGCAAGAAAAAATTCATTATCGAATCCATACCAAAAGAAAATGGATTGGATGAATTTGCAAAGACAAACAGAAAAAACCCACTAGATCTTGTGTTTAACTCCGGTGAAGAATATGAGATAGTCGCAACCGTTTCCCAAAAAAACCTGCCAAGGCTGGAAAAGATTGCCAAAAAGTGCAAGATAAATCTAATTCAGATTGGTCATGTGCAAAGCGGTAAAGGCGTCTTTTTGCAGTCTGGAAAAAAGCAAATCTCAATCACAGATAGTGGATGGCGGCATTTTGCGTAATTTGTCGCTTGGCGAGCCGACATAGCTTTTTAAAACCACCAAACTTTGGGTAACCAATGTCAGAAGTACAAGTCGACAAGTGGGGTATTGCTCACATCTATAGTAGCTATAACAACACCATAGTGCACATGACAGATCTTACAGGGGCAGAAACCGTGGCAATTAGCTCCGGCGGTGTTCATGTAACAGCTGACAGATATGAATCATCTCCATTTGCTGCAATGAAGTCATCAAACGCAGTAGTCGAGGCAGCAAGAGCAAAAGGCTTTACTGGCTTTCACATACGAGTGCGAGCAGTAGGCGGCGTAGGCTCTAGAGTCCCAGGACCTGGTGCACAAGCAGCCATTAGAGCACTAGCAAGAGGCGGATTCAAAATCGGTCGAATCGACGACGTTACACCAATTCCTCATGACACCACACGAAAGAAGGGTGGAAAGAGAGGAAGAAGAGTTTAGTCATCAATCATCTTTACTTTAGTTTTACAGCCTTTGGCTACAAAATAATCCGCAATAAAAAAAGTAAATTTTTCATCAGGCCTGCCCTTGTATTTTCTGATCATATCATCGAATTTTTGGTTTATTGCCTCTTGCAAGCTTGGCTTTATCCAGAGTCGAAAAAATGTCCAGCCAAATCTCGATGTTGGCTCGCCAAACACAAAGTCATTTGGTAGACCAAACTTTGAGGCCATGTCTGCTAACGCGTTGTTAATCAGGCGCTTGTCTTCTAAAAAATCAGTCGAGCTTACTTCAAATATTTTCATTTTCAACTGTTTTGCTTAGCTTATCTGATAGCGAGACAAATTTTCCATCTTGCTCAATGTTGATCTTGGTTTGCATTCGCACGTGGATTCCAACTGATCTGAATAATGCCAATAGTTGTCCGCCGTCGATTTCTTCGTTAATTTCTCCAGTCTGGAACAATTGTCCTATCCTGTTAATTACCATTTTTGCCTCGTTTGGAAATTGGGATTCAGCATTTTGCAATACCTCCATTCCCCTATATCCAAGATGAGAAATCACAATTTCTCTAAATGATGGAGGGGCTGCATCCTGTGTCTTTTCTTGTTTTTGAGACTGAGAAACAATGTTTTTTTTCATCTCTGCTAAGCGCCTTGCCTTGAGTGCTTCTAGTTCTCTGTCTTCGCTCAACCCTTTATCACGCCAATTGGGACTAGCTTTGCCACCTTGGTTGCGATTCCTAACTCATGTGATACGTTTACTACTGCATCCACGTCTTTGTATGCCTCCGGTGTCTCTTCTACTACTCCATCCCTAGTCAACGATTTTATGAAAATTCCTTTATCACTTAGTGATTTTTTTACCTGTTCCTCTGTAAAGTCACGCCTTGCCTTTGAGCGTGACATCATTCGTCCTGCACCGTGTGCAGTTGAGCCAAAGCTTAGGTTCATTGAATTTGGCTTGCCAAGCAAAATCCAGCTTCCAGTACCCATGGAACCTGGAATCAAAACAGGTTGGCCCAAGTTTCTGTACTTTGATGGGATTTCGTCCCTGTTTGCTGGAAATGCTCGCGTTGCACCTTTGCGGTGAACAACTACTGATTTTTCTTTGCCGTCGATTTTGTGTTTTTCAACCTTAGCAATATTGTGTGCGACATCATATACTAGTTTCATGTCTAAGTCTGCCTCTGTACTCTTGAAGACTCGCTCAAATGATTTTCTAGTCCAGTGACTCAGCACCTGCCTGTTGCTCCAAGCAAAATTTATTGCGGCAAACATTGCTTTTCGATATGATTCTCCTTCCTCTGATGTGTTTGGTACGCATGCGAGCTCTCTGTCTGGCAGTTCGATGTTGTATTTTCGCAGAGCTTGCTCTGATACCCGTAGGTAGTCAGAGCAAATCTGGTGTCCAAATCCCCTAGAACCACAATGAATCAAAACTGTAACGTTTCCTTCTTGGATCCCCATTCTTTTTGCTGCCTCTTCGTCATAGACTTTTTCTATTTTTTGGACTTCGAGGAAATGGTTACCAGAGCCAAGACTTCCTAGCTGCGGCGCACCTCGCTTTCTTGCAGTGTTTGATACTTTGTTTGGATCTGCATTTTTAATTTGGCCATTTTCTTCGCAGACATCTGCATCGTCTTTGGTTCCGTAGCCGTTATCAATTGCCCAGTTCACGCCGCGAACCAGAACCTCGTCCAATTGAGAATAGTTTAGTTTTATTGCACCTTCGGTTCCAACACCAGAAGGAATTGAATTGAAAAGGTCTGTCACCAGCTCTTTCAGTTTTGGTCTAACCTCTTTTTCTGATAAATTCGTTCTTAGTAATCTGACACCACAGTTGATATCATAGCCTACACCACCAGGACTGATCATTCCCTCTTCTGCATCCATTGCTGCAACACCACCTACCGGAAATCCATATCCCTCGTGTCCATCTGGCAGAACTACTGCACTGCCTAGGATTCCAGGCAGAGTTGCCACATTAATTGCCTGAGATAGAGTCCTATCAGCCATCATTTTTGCAATCAGTCCTTCGTCTGCGTAAATTGTGACTGGAACCTTCATGCCCTTACTGGAATCTGCATCTATTTGGTATACGTTATCTCGAATTTTTTTTGGCGTAATACCGGACATATCGATCAAGATATTTAATTGCAATTTAAATCATAAGTAGATTTATTTTAATACGATTCCAAAATGGATTATTGCCTATTTTACCAATTGACGGCGGCCGATATGGCACAAAAGAGATGCTTGCTGTCTTTGATGATCAAAAAAAAATAGACTATCAGTTGCAAATCGAGGGAGCAGCTGCAATTTCACAGGGAGAAATTGGTATCATTCCAAAAAAATCTGCCCAAAATATTTTTGCTGCATCAAAATCCGGCAAAATTCATGCCAAGCGGGTAAAACAACTGGAAGCAAAATCAGATCACGATACTGCCGCTCTGGTAGAGGCACTAAGTGAGAAATGTCAAAATGGCGCAAGACCATGGGTTCACTATGGCCTAACAAGCAATGACTTGGTAGATACCAGCACATCAATGCAGATGAGAGATGCACTAGCAATCATAGAGCCCAAAGTGGCAAGACTTGGTTTACTTTTGGCAAAAAGAGCAACAGACTACAGAGAGGTTCCAGCCGTTGGACGAACACATGGCCAACACGCAAGCATCATTTCATTTGGATTAAAATTTGCAAACTGGGCATCCGAAATGGCAAAACATGTTGAGCGAATTGAAGAGATTAAAAAGCGAGTCCTGTTGTGCAAGACACTTGGCGTAGTAGGCACAGGCTCACTAATGGGTGCAAAGGCAATAGAGGTTCAAAGTCGAGTCTCAAAAAGACTAGGACTGTTCCCAGCAGAAGTCACAACACAGATCATACCGCGCGAGAGATACGCAGAATATGTTTTTCAGCTTGCTCTAATTGGAAGCACACTAGAAAAAATCTCAATAGAGATTAGGAATCTACAAAGAACTGAAATCGCCGAAGTCTCAGAGCATTTCAAGGAGGGTCAGATGGGAAGTAGTGCAGTACCAGTCAAGAGAAACCCAATCAAAAGTGAGCGAATTTCATCACTATCAAAGTTATTGCGCAGCCAGATGAGCGCATCATTTGAAAATATACCCCTATGGCATGAGCGAGACCTCTCAAACTCGGCAAACGAGAGATTCACAATTCCAATGTGTTCGATTTTGCTTGATGAAATGTTAGAAACGATGCTCAGAATCATTGAAAAGTTACGAGTAAACACGGAAAGAATTGAGCAAAACCTGTATGTCACCAAAGGGCAAATCTTTGCAGAATTTGTCTTGGAGGCGTTGATCAAAAAGGGGATTCCGAGATTTGTTGCATACCGAGATGTCCAGCGAGTCGCATTTGAAGCCCACGACAAGGGAATCGATTACTCCGATGCTATCAAAAACGATAAAGCCATTTCATCGAAACTATCTGAAAGCGAAATAGATCAAATATTTACACCACAAAGTCACTTGGGTGCAGCACCTGAAATAATCACAAACGTAAACAACACAGTAAATAAAATCTGCAAAAAATTCATCTAGACTTTAACAGTGTCTTGTGAATCAAAGAGCCATATTGTAATGCCTTTTTTCTTGCATTTGCAGATAACTCTGGAACGCCTACATGAATTGCCAATTTTCGTATAATATGTTTTCTTTGCAAATCATTTTCGTCTGTAATTTTCTGATCAACTGGAATATTCTTTGCAAATTTGATAAAATCCTCAGATAGTAGTGGTTGGACTATTTTGACACCAAACTCGGAGCAGACCTGGTTTATTGCCATCATCATCTTGATTTCATTAACTAGTTTGGCATCCATTAGAGCACTTACTGCTTCATTTCCTTGTTTTATTGCATCTCTGTACCCACTATAACCACAAAACAGCTCATCAATTCCATTTGCAGTTACCACCTCATCTAACCCAAGACTTTGTGCAAGCTTGGACACATGATAAAACGCGATGCTGTTTTCATTCCAAGAAAGATTGTCAGTGTTTATTGCGGTGTTAATTTTTTTAGAAATGAACTCAAACTCGTCGGGATTTATCTCCAAGACATGATGTGGTAATTTGAGAAATTCGTTTACCTTTTTTGCAAATTTAATGTCATGTGAATCAGCAAATCCTATTGTCAATAGTGTGACATCGTAATTCATTGTGTCGCACAGTTTGGCGATCAAGGTGCTATCAACTCCACCAGAAAAAGCAACCCCAATTTTTTTAGATGATATTGTTTGCGTTATTGCGGATTTGATTTTTTTTAATAACTCATCAAGTTTCATGTTTTTGCGATCATAGCCCCATACAAAGAAGTTACTATTTGGTAAAGACTATTATTCAATCATAGAACAATATCATAATGAGGCCAATGTCACTATCTGATGAACAAATCAAAATCGAACTTGAATCATTGAATGGTTGGACAATTAAAAACGGCAAACTGCACAAAGACTTTGTATTTTCTGATTTTGTCGAAGCATTTTCGTTTATGACCAAGGTTGCCTTGCACGCAGAAAAGATGAATCACCATCCAGAATGGTTCAATGTGTATAACAGAATCACAATAGACCTAATGACTCATGACGCTGGGGGCATTACACAAAATGATGTAGAGCTTGCCAAGTTCATCGAGTCTGCGATGTAGGCTCAGCTAGCTCTATTGAATATATAGGCATAAAACCGAGGAAATTTACGAATGACACTTGACAACTCTACAATATTGGATGCAGATTTTAGATACATTGACAAAAACGGCACACTGCTAAAATCAAGAACAGAGCTGTCCATTGCACAGATGCTCTCCTTTTTGGGAACATCATACGAGTACCAGCACAAGATGAGATTGTCAAGCGGAAAAACAGTTCAGGTTAATTTCAAAACAAGTGACGATAAATTAATCGTGGTAATTGATTCAGAATCCGACATTGCAAAATACAAGGAGATAAAATCTGAAAACCACACTATCATGGCAATTGGTCATCCCCAGCTTGCTGCAAAGCTCAAAGAGCTAGAAGAAATTGTATTCTATGACACCAAGGATGCCCAGTCAGGATCTATCTTCATTGATGATCCATCGTTTGCGTTTGACTATGCGCATATTTTGCCATTAGTGGAAAAATGTTCCCTTTTGCACGGACATACCTCAAATGTACTGGTGGAATTAGTAGGAGATATGAAAAATAATTTGCTAATAGATTTTGGTGAGGCGAAGAGAATCATCAAGCAAGTAATTGGAATTTTGGATCACAAGTTCTTTATCCACAGAAAATATGTCAAATCAGAAGACCAATCACATTATAGAATATCATTTGAGGGACCAAAGGGAATGTTTGACATGCAAGTACCAAAAAATACCACCTTTCTCTTGGAAGGCGAAGCTACAGTTGAAACTCTCTCTACTGAGATAATCAAGCTTCTAGTGCCCAAGCTACCAAAGAACATTGAAGCGGTGGGCGTATACATTTACGAAGGATACAACAAGGGCGCACATCTGATTTCCAAGATTTCCAAGTACTAGTCATGGAACCAAAAATCAAAGAAACTGCATGGAATCCAGAGCTTGAAGCAAAGATCCTAAAACAGTGGGTAGACTCTGGCCTGTACGATTTTGTGCCTGAAAACAAGAACTTTGTCATAGACACACCTCCTCCATATCCGTCAGGCAGGCCTTGGCACATTGGGGCTGCAGCTCACTATTCCCAGATAGACATGGTAGCTAGAACTGCGCGAATGAACGGCAATCATGTGTATTTTCCAATAGGCATAGACAGAAATGGACTGCCAGTGGAACTGTACACAGAAAAAAAGCACAACATTCGAATGCAGGAAACAGAGCGAAGCAAATTCCTAGAATTATGCAAAAGTTCTCTAGACGACTTAGAAGCCGAAATGCTACAGATTATGAAGAGCCTAGGACTCTCTGGAAATTTTGCAAACTATTACAGAACCGATTCTGAAGAATATAGAATCTTAACACAATCAACGTTTATTGAATTATGGAATCGTGGAACAGTCTACAAGGCAACTCGCCCAAACAACTACGACTGGGTTTCTGGCACCACGATTGCAGATGCAGAAATCCAATATCAAGACATTCCAACCAAGCTAGTATATATGAAATTCAAAATCAAAGATTCAGATAGAGAAATCATCATAGCTAGTACCAGACCGGAACTGCTATGTGCATGTCAGACAGTAATAGTAAATCCAGATGACTCAAGATACCAAGATGTTGTTGACAAAAAAATCATCGTTCCAGTAATAAACAGAGAAGTCACAATTAGGACGCATCACTCTGCACAGAAGGAATTTGGTTCCGGCGCTGTCATGGTCTGTTCATATGGTGACCAAAACGACGTTGCTCTATTTCGAGAAATGAAACTAGAAGAAATTGTTGCAATTGGTATGAACGGCTTGATGACAGAATCTGCAGGGAAATATGCAGGCCTCAAAGTCAAGCAGGCAAGAAACCAGATAATCGAAGACTTGCAAAATGCCAGCCTAGTTGAGAAAATCGAGGAAATTACTCACAGAACGCCGGTTTCTGAGCGCAGTAAAATTCCAATTGAAATCATACCCATGGAGGAATATTACGTAAAACAGATTGACGTTATAGAAAAAATTCGCGAAATTGGACAGAAAATCAAATTTTATCCAGACATGCACAAACAAATCCTGATGAACTGGCTAGACTCCATATCAATTGACTGGCCTATATCCAGAAGACGATATTATGGAACAGAAATCCCAATCTGGTACTGCAAGGCCTGCTCGGATCCACATGTACCAACTCCCGGAAAATACTACAAACCATGGTTAGATCCTGCACCATTTGAGCAGTGCAAAAAATGTGGAGCTAAAGAATTTGTTGGCGAAACTAGAACATTTGATACTTGGATGGACTCATCAGTCTCACCATTATTCATCTCAAAGTACAACAAGGATTCAGAATTTTTTAAAAAGACCTATCCAGCAACTCTACGACCGCAGGCTAAAGATATTGTTCGAACCTGGTTGTACTATACAATATTGCGATGCGATCAGCTCACAGGTTCCAGTCCATGGTCTGAGGCCTGGATAATGGGATATGGTCTGGATGAGAAAGGAATGAAAATGTCAAAGAGTAAAGGCAATGCAGTAGACCCACTACCAATAATTGAAAAATTTGGCGCAGATACTTTTCGATTTTGGAGTGCATCAGAGATCAATCACGGTTATGACTTTAGGTGCTCTGAGCAGAAAATAGAGGCAACAAAAAAATTCCTATCCAAGCTTTGGAATGTATCTCGGTTCATTTCTAGCTATGATATAATAGAAAAGGCAGAACCAACTGCTACAGATAAGTGGATCCTATCAGAATTGGACCGAGTCATTGTAGAATGCCAAAAAGGCTACTCTGAATACAACTTTTTTGTGCCTGCAATAGCAATTCGTGAATTCACCTGGAATCTGTTTGCAGCTCACTATATCGAGATGGTAAAGGCGCGTGCATACGGTGAAGGTTTTACAGAGGCAGAAAAAAATGCGGCAATTTACACATTACACAGGGTTTTATCCACAATACTGCTCTTGCTTGCACCAATTTCTCCATTTATCACGGATCATCTCTGGCAGGAACTATACTCTAATGAAACAATTCACAGACAAAAGCGTCCAAAGCCAGAAGGCTTTCTAGACATGAGTCAGTACACAAAAGAAATTGAGGAATTCAATTCCAAGGTCTGGAATGAAAAGAAATCAAAAGGGTTATCATTAAAAGATTCCATATCAAAAGAGATTCAAGAGTCGCTTAAAATATTTGCAAAGGATTTAATTCCAATGCATAGAATTCAGTAAAGATTACAGACATTATTTGTTTTACAATTATTTCCTAGACAACAGTGCAAAAATTCCACCCAGTGCATACGATATCGCAATCAGTATTCTAGATAAAAATACTGCAAACGGTTGATTATGCAAAAATATTGTTTGATCAATTTGTACTGCAGCTGGAATAAAAGCCAACGATACAGCACCTACCATCAATTGCTCGTTATTTGTCACTCCACTGAATTTTCGCATAAGGATGTATGTGGAAAGATTTCCAAGTCCTATCCCAAACAATATCAGGTACTGAATTAATGATGGAAAAATACCAATTAGTGCAAAAGGCAAAGCCCAGCATAATCCATTTACTGCTTTGACTGGTGTGGACCAGCTAACGCTGTTTTTCATTCGCTGTCTAATCATCATCAGTTTTGCTCTAGATTTTGCAAAATACGCACCAAATGGAATACCAAATGAGGTAGTCCATACAATGGCATACCAAAACACAGGATAGTTCTCCAGTGAAATTATCAAGCTAAGTGTGGATGCGACAGATACTGCCGCAGACACCAAAACAAATAGAATTCCAAATGCTCTTCTTATGTGTAACAGCTGATCATCCAATGATGCACTACAAAATCCAGAATAATATTATCGATGAGGTTATTTTTTGTTGTTTTGCGGTTTAGGTTTTGGAATATTTTGCTGCTTTGGTTTTTGGTTGTTTTGTTTGGGTTTTTGGTTTTGCGGTTTATGGTTGTTATTTTGTGGCTTTATCATTGATACAAAGTATCGGTGCCATGAAACGTCACCGGTCAGCTCCGGATGAAATGCAACACCCAAAATATTTCCTTGTTTTACCGCAACCACTTTTTCATTATACTTTGAGATTGTCTGAACGTCCTTGCCAATTCCTTCAATTGATGGTGCCCGAATAAACACGCCGTGGGATTTTGGTATTCCTATTGGCTGTGCAGAGATTTCTGTCTCAAATGAGTCGCGTTGTCGTCCAAACGAGTTTCTCTCCACTCGCACATCCAGTAATTCCAATAGCGGTTGATCCATTTTTCCAACAATTCTATCTTCGGCATGTTTGGATAACAAAATCAGGCCTGCGCATATTCCAAATACAGGCATTCCTTTTTGGATTTTGTCCTTGATTGTCTTTATTGCCCCGTTGACTAGTGTCATTTGTCCCATCATGGTGCTCTCGCCCCCTGGCAATATCAACGCGTCCAGCTTTGAAATCTCTAATGATGTCTTTACCTGTCGCACGATACCTTTGATTCCTGCTCGTCCTAGAGCTGCTCGAGTTGCCGCAATATTTTCTGCAACATCTCCTTGAATTCCCAAAACGCCAACATTTACGCTCATGCCGTACTACCACGCTCTTGCATTCGCATTTCGAGATTTTTGACATCAAGTCCCAGGATTGATTGTCGCTCATCTATCATTCTCTGGGCCTCTTTGACCTTGTCTGCATCTTCCCAAAATGTAGTTGCAAGTACAATTGCTAACGCTCGCTCTTTGGCATCTTCCGCTTTAAATATACCAGAGCCAACAAAGATTCCGTCACATCCCAGTGACATAAGATAGGCAGCATCTGCTGGTGTTGCAATTCCACCTGCTGCAAAATTCACAACTGGTAATCTGCCAACACGTGCAGTTTGTTCCACCAGATCATATGATACTTTGAATTCTCTTGCAATTCTGACCAGATCCTGGTGATCCCCAGAGTCATAAACTGATTTGATTAATCGTAATTCGTCATTTACTTTTTTGATATGTGTTACTGCTTCTGCAACATTTCCAGTTCCAGGCTCTCCCTTGGTCCTAATCATTGCGGCACCTTCCTCTATTCTCCGCAATGCCTCTGCCAAGGATCTTGCACCATTGACAAACGGAGTTGTAAAGTCCCATTTCCAGATGTGATGAGTTTCGTCAGCTGGTGTTAGCACTTCGGATTCATCAATCATGTCCACGTTTGTCTCTTCTAGTACACGAGCTTCATACACATGACCTATTCTGCACTTTGCCATGACGGGTATTGTCACTGCGTCCATTATTTCCTCTATTACTCGTATGCTTGCAGTTCTTGCAACTCCTCCTGCCTTTCGCACATCGGACGGAAGTTTGTCTAAAACCATTACAGAGACGGCTCCAGCTTCTTCTGCTATTTGGGCCTGCTCTACTGTTGTGACATCCATGACTACACCATTTTTGAGCATGTGTGCAAATCCGCGTTTGAGTGTGGATGTTCCACGTACTCTGGAAGATGCACCTACTCGCTCACTCACTTTACCCTTTGCGCTTGGTAGGTCACCGGATAGTGGAATCATAAAGACATTAGCTAATTTTGCTTATTTATAGGAATAGGGAAATGTGCAATATAATTACCACTAAAGTTTTGCGTGCGCAGATCACTAGCAATTGTCTACGATTCACGCAGAGGTTCCGTTTTACTTGTGGGCTTTTAACACATGTTTGTGACATGTAATTCGCGACATAATATTTTAGGCAAAATGTCCGTAAAGAAAATAATGGCAAAACAAAAGCCTATTGAATATGACAGGGATGATTTTAGAAGATGAAATCAGAGTGTTATAATACGCATGTTGGAAAGATGATAGGGTGTATTTGATTGTGGTCAGTTCTTTTCTACATAATCAATGAGCTGTTCAAGTTCTAGCTCCAACCTTGATATCAGTGGTGGAATAAATGTTGATGTGGTATTTTGTTCTGCCCACTGGATATGTTTTGTTTTGCCGTTTAGCGTTACTTTGAGTGAGAATTTTGTAAATTCGGTTTGAGATTCATCTGCAGAAATGTTGTCAATCGGTAATTGCATAAAGCCAGTCTCTTTTATCAGCGCAGTGATTTTGGTCACATTTCCCTTTGGTAAGATCATGGTCTTCTCCACTGGCGCAACATCTGGTACATTCAGAGTATACTTTAATGCGCCATCATCAGATATGGTCAGGATTTCGGATTTTTGTGGCGCAAGCCTGTCAGTTACCCCAAGTGAGATTTTTTTGAGATCATACTTTATCAGCTCTATGTTGATTTTATCGTCAGCGTTTGCAGCAGTAAACGGAATTTGTGGGTTCATAATCATTGGGATTGCGATCAAAATGGCAAAGATCACTGGAATCAACGCACCTATTATGAGAATGGGTTTTGCCATTACACATTGAATCTTTGATTTTATAATAAATCTAATTTTTTGACGGCACCAGATAGAATAAATCCAAGTCTGGATTTGTTTAATTCGTGGGGTCGTAGCCCAGCCTGGTAAGGCGACTATGATTGACAAAGTCATCGCTAGAGGCTCCAGAAGTAATACAATCCAAACTGATTTCACAAGATGATGTGAGTTTGGAGCTGCAGTGACCTGTAGATCGCCGGTTCAACTCCGGTCGGCCCCACGTTATCTTGATTTATTTCGTAAAACGTTTAGCGCAGAGCCTTGTCTGAACCATTCAATCTGCGAAGAGTTGAATGTGTGGGATAGGTAAATCTCTTCTTTCTTTCCATCTACGTGTGTTATTATACATCGTACTGGTTTTTCCTGCTCTATCTTGCCCAAGTCGACAAGACTAAGTCGGTCTGTTTCCTGGATTTTGTCATAATCGGTAGGATTTGAAAATGTCAATGCGAGTAGTCCTTGTTTTTTGAGATTTGTCTCGTGGATTCTTGCAAATGATTTTGCTATTACTGCTCCACATCCCAAAAACCTTGGAGTCAGTGCCGCATGTTCTCTACTACTTCCTTCCCCATAGTTGGTATCTCCAATTATTACCCACTTCAGGCCCTTTGACTTGTATTTTCTTGCAATGCTTGGAAAAGACTCTACGATATTATCCAGTGTGTTTTTGCCCTTGCCTACATCACCAGAAAAAGCATTTACCGCCCCCAAAAGGAGGTTGTCACTCAGCTTGTCCAGGTGTCCCCGATATGATAGCCAGGCGCCAGCAGGTGAAATGTGATCAGTGGTACACTTCCCCTTTGCCTTGACCATTATTGGTAAGTCGATATAGTCATTACCGTCCCATGGAGTAAACGGCTCTAGTTTCTGCAGTCTTGAGCTGCTTGGATCAATTATCACACTAACGGAATCTGGGTTTTGCGATGGCGAAACATAGACGTCCACTCCAGTCTTGAATCCATCCTTAGGAACATCGGGTGCGATCTCTGGTGGCGCCAGCTTGAATTTTGTTCCGTCTTGTGCCGTTAACTCGTCATTAATTGGGTTAAACGACAGTCTCCCGCCAAGTGATAGTGCAATTATCAGCTCAGGACTTCCAATGAAATTCATAGTGTTTCGTTTTCCGTCATTTCGTCCAGGGAAATTTCGGTTAAACGAAGTGATTATAGTATTTGGGTTATCGTTTTTGAGCTCAGGTCTACTCCACTGACCGATGCATGGACCACATGCGTTTGCCAACACAGTTGCACCGATGTCATCTAGCATTTGCATTTGCCCGTCTCGCTCTATTGTTGCTCTGACTTGCTCAGAGCCAGGTGTCACTAATAATGGAATCTTTGACTTAACCCCTTTTTGTTTTGCCTGCTTTGCAACGGATGCTGCACGTGACATGTCTTCATATGATGAATTTGTACAGCTACCAATTAGCGCAACGGAAATGTCATCGACATAATTGTTCTTTTTTACATCCTCTGCCAGTTTTGAGATAGGCCTTGCCAAGTCAGGCGTGTGTGGACCAACAATGTGCGGCTCTAGTTTTGAGAGATCAATCATTATCACCTTGTCAAAATATTTCGTAGGATTTTTCACCACGTCTTCATCCTCCGTCAGAATATCCTTGTGCTGATTTGCAATATCTGCAAGCTGTCCTCGGCCGGTGGCTCTTAGATAGTTTGCCATCTTTTCATCATATTCAAAGATAGAACAGGTAGCGCCAATTTCTGCACCCATGTTTGTTATGGTTGCTTTTCCTGTGCAGCTGATTGTCTTGGCTCCTGGGCCGAAATATTCGATAATTGCATTAGTTCCGCCAGATACCGTTAGCTGGCCTGCAACATAGAGTATGATGTCTTTTGGTGCAGTCCATCCACTCATCTGTCCCGTAAGGTATACCCCTATTCTTTTTGGGTATAGCAACTCCCATGGCATTCCCGCCATCACTTCTGCTGCATCCATTCCGCCAACTCCAACTGCCACCATTCCAAGGCCTCCAGCGTTTGGTGTGTGTGAGTCGGTCCCAATCATCATTCCTCCCGGAAACGCATAGTTTTCCAGCACCACTTGGTGTATGATACCGGCACCCGGCTTCCAGAATCCCGCACCATATTTTTTGGAAGCAGATTCCAAAAACGTGTAAACCTCATTATTTTCATAAATCGCAAGCTTGGTGTCTTCCTTTGCACCCACCCTTGCCTGGATCAGGTGATCACAGTGGACTGTGGTTGGCAGGGCGACTTGCTTTAGTCCTGCCTGCATGAATTCTAGCATCACGGTTTGCCCCGTAACGTCTTGCAGTGCTACTCTGTCAGGTCTCAAAAAGACGTAGCTCTTTCCTCGCTCCGGCTCTTTTCCGCCAAATTCCGCCAAGTGTCCTACAAGGATTTTTTCAGACAGTGTAAGTGGGCGATTGACAACATTTCTAAATTTGGAAATGTTTTGTTCTAGTTTTTCATAGACATCAGTTACGAGTTTTTGTGTCGTCTCTATTTCCACGAATTAATAATTCCCTACCAATTAGTTATAAATCGTATCAGGCTTTTTTGTTTGAAAATTTAGTTATTCCCAACAGTTATAAGCAAAAAGCAGCTTTACCATAAGGTACGGGGTATGATTCATTGTATTATTTCTAAGGGAGGTCATATGCATGGTCAATAAAGGATTCCCAAGCTTCGGCATGTCACAAGCAGGCTCGTACATTGCCGCACTGAAAAACTACAATCTGCCTGATTTTATATTGAAAAAAATTGCCAAAGAATGCGGTTCAAATCTTTTAGAGCGAGGTCGTCTTGATGACAGACTTCAAAGCATGAACGACACTGCCCTTGTCATGTTGCATAGAATTTTTATCGACTGTGAAAGTGATGATGCCGGTAAGTTTGCCGACTTTAGATTTTACGCATATGTAGCAAGCATGTACCATAAATGCGATATTTTGATCAACGAAACAATTCCTGGCACCTCTGGCAAAAATCACAAGGTTCCAGTCGCAGTCAAAAATAACGGCATGTACATTGCAGTCGCATTCAACAAGTCAACCGGAACCCCGGTCCAAAAAAGAGAGGCAATCAAGTTTTACGGCATAGTAGATGATGTCAAAAAGGGCGATCATGGAACAATGCTGACCGATGCAATCTTTGGCACTTCAGTCGGCTTCAAGGGCGATTCCCTAGTCGAGTTAGAAAGGCTCAGCAAGTCAAGAAAGTCAGACGCTGAAAACAGGCTAGAAATCAAGACTGCAAACTTTGAGAACAGAATCTATTCTGTGACCAAGTGCAGCTAGATCCACTGTACGTTTTTACTCTCATAGTATTTTGTCTTGGCACGTGAGTGTCTTGGCCTTACATGCAAGACGGATTTGCAGCACGGGCATTTTATCTCCTGGATTTTCATGTAAACGTCGCATATTCCGCATCTTTTCTGCCCGTTGTATTTTAGCGAGAACTCACCCAGGTATTCCTTGTATTTTGTCTTGCAATATCCCCTGCAAACCAGCATAATATTATTTCAAATCTGGACGGATTAAAACAGCGGGTGATTATATTATGACCGAAGCTCGGATGCATCAAGTGTCATAAAATATGGCTGCGATGTGTTGCGCTCAAAGTTTTTTCCGTATTGCTCAAATGCGAGATCCTTGAAGAGATGCTTTGACCAGACATCATGGACCATTTCGTATTGATTTTTAAATTTTTTTTGGCGCAACAATTCGTGTGCTAATTCATGCGACACTACCGTGCAGTTTTTCTGACACGTCAGCAAAAGCTCGTCTTCTTTAGGCTTGACCCACAATACCATTGCAAAGTTTTCTGCATAGTACCCTTCGCACGTGCAGTCAGTCCACATCGGCCTAAAGTTTGCCAAGTAGAAATGAAATGTGTCGTGGTCGCGAGACTTGTGGTCTTCTACTAATACTGCAGTGTCCAGTCTTCGAATCAGGCTCTGTTTTGGAACTATCATCTGGTCGCATTTTACATCATAATCCAAAGAAAATGTGTCTTTGATCCATTTTTTGTAAAATTGAGCCATCTGCTGAATGTACTCAAATTCCTTGGTCCGTGACTCTAAGTCTTCCTTGGTAACCATGAATATGAAATGTAAAAGCATGACACAAGAAAAAGAGGTAAGTGTTTAAGACTGACCCTCAATACCCATTAGGGTTAATGTAGATCGGATTTTCTCTATTTTTCGAATCTTCCAAGTAATGGTCTCACGTAACGCCTCTACTGTTGGGGATTCGATTTTGGCTAAGATGTCATATGCGCCAAAAGTGCCGTGAACCTCTTTTACACCATCAAGTGACTTTAATTGCTTGATAATGGCTTCTTCTGAACCTAGTTCACAGTTTATCAAAACGTATGCTGTTGCCATAACTAAAGTATACACCGCGGCATATATCAATAAACCTATTGCCAGTTTCTATTTTTGTGAAATTTTCAGTATTTCACTCCAGATCTGAGTAGGGACTGGCATTGTAGAGAGCCTTGATATTCGCAACAGCTCCCAATCTTTGAATTTCGGATTTGTCTTGATCTGTGCAAGCGTTACTGGGTTTTCCAGTCGCTTTTTGAATTTTACATCAACTACAACAAATCTCGGATTTTTTTCTTTCGGGTTTGGATATGGATTGGATATTATTTCCATGATGCCAACAATTTGTTTTTCGTCTCCACTGTGATAGAAAAACGCTTGATCACCTTTTTTCATCGAATTGATGTGCTTTATTGCTAGGTTGTTGTGGACACCGTCCCAGGTTGTGGTCTTTTCCTTTTGGAGCAAGTCCATGTTGTATGTGGACGGTTCTTGCTTGCACAGCCAGTAATTCATAATATGAGTAGATTTGCAAATCTAATATTTTTTGCTAGGATAATGTACCCCGGCACTGACTCACACGTTCTCACAGGTCTTTAGCCTATTTCCTCAAACATGCTCTGTGACCGGGGTAGCCCCATGTCGCATACCTGGGTGGACCCAGAAATCATGTTTAAGCATCATATCATTCTAGTCCGTCTGTATGCCTTTGTTAGGGCAAAATCCGTAGCAATTCTCTCAAATATTAAGTCAGGTATAGAAAAAAGGAAAGACTAGATGCATAAAAAATAGAGTAAGAAGTAGGAATGCTTGGAAAAAACTGTGCGAGATCTTAAATTCCCTCGAGTATTTTTTGGTAATTATAAGACTTTGTTGTTCACCAGACAGTCAGGCAAGGATGGGCTAACAATATACTTGCAGAATCTCAAAGACTATTGTGGTAAACGTAATCGATGCCGAAATAATCGCAATTACCAGTAATAGTAGCAATACTTCTGAAAATTTGGTACTTATTTTTGTCATTGGCAAAAAAACTATTTTTAATAAAATCACTTGCGCAGTTTTTTTACTGGTAAATCATTAGTGAAATTTATCTAGTAAAATCTCGTCTTTGTATATCTTAGATGAGAAAGTCACTAAGTATTATTTCAAATCCACTTACTGGTACGCGTATTTTGAAGTTCTCCATAACTTGAGAATCTATCTCACCCACCAAACCAATTTTTTTGCCGTTTACCAAAATCTCGGCAGTTTTGCCTTTTTCAAACATTGGATCTTGTGCAGTTTTGGTTTTGCATTCAATGTTGGAATCGGTCTTTAGTAGAGATTGCAACACGGACTTGATTTCAGTATAGCCAGAGTCCTTGTGTGCAGTAACACATGCAAATGAAATAGATTCTGTGATTGAGGAGTTTCCGGAAAAAACAATTCCCGTTTCAAATAGTTTTTGTGGATATTGCTCGTGAATGTTTTTTGAAAGGTTTTCCAGTAGTCCCGGTAGGATAGAGTCACGCAATACGGTGTGCTCTTGGCTTTTTGATTCTGCAACCTCGATTAGCTTTGCAGAGTCACGCTTGGTGTTATTGTATAGTATTTGCTTGCTTGTAAGAGACGAGTTTAATGCCTCAGCAAAGCCTAGGCCTATCATAATCTGTCCAAGCTGGTCAAGCTTGAGCGTTGTCTCACTTTTTTGTCCAACTGAAACAGATGACGGAAGTGTTGGGGAAAGATTTTGAATTCCATATCCAAGTCCCACTTCTTCTACCAGATCCATTGGGCCAAAAATATCAAAGCGATATCTTGGAATTGTGCAAGAGATTTTTTTGTTCCTAACTACTGCATCTAATCTGCATTTTCGCAACATATTACAGATTTGAGCCGAAGACAGATTCAATCCAAGGATTTGATTGACCAGAGTAGATTCAAGTGAGATGATTCTTGTTTTTAGCGACTCGGCAGAGCTTTTCTTGTCGGTTTTCACATCGTACAAAGTAAAGCCCAGTCCCTGCAATGCAGATGCGATCACAGACAGTGTGTCAGATACTGCACTGGGATCATTTCCGGTTACTTCCACAAGTATGTTCGTAGTAGATGTAGTTACTGTGGTCAATGCAGAGTTGATTATTGGTGGAAAGGAGATGGTGTTTTGCTGTGCATCTAGAATCATCGGAACACCAGAAGCACTCCCAAGTATTGCGGAGTATTCCTTGCCAGCATCCATGGTATCGAGGATCTGCGATACAGAAACTTCCTTGTCTGCAGCAAGCGGCACAAACTTGTGAACTCTGGATTTGACTGTGTACAATAAAGGAAGTTTTACGGCGTCAAGGTTGTGTATCCCAATTGATGCCTTTTTGCGCCTTCTTCCAATGCCAAAGTGAAGGTCTTCTTGTAGCGCAATTAGCTGTCGAATGATTTCATCGTCTAGCTTTCCCCCCTTTGCAATCAATCCTAAAACATATGGTCGGATCTTTTTTACTGCAGGATCTGTCCTGATGGAATAGTTTCTGTCAGCTTTTTTGACTACTAGCTTGGCAATTCCTTTTTTGATTCCAAGTAGTCCCTGAAGTCCGGTCGCAATTCCAACATCTGTTGCATAATCCGGCCTGTTTGGGCTGTATTCTACGCGAATGTATTTGTCAGTTTGCTCTTCTATGTCTAGGCCCAAAAACGGCAGCGAATCAATTATCCTGTTTTTGCTTGTCTTGCCTACGAGTTTTTGCAGCCTTGATAGATATAGTGTGACTACTGGCATTTTGGAGTGCTCCTCAGCCAGTTTAGGTTGTTGTTGTAAAATTCTCGAACATCATCCAGTCCATACTTTAGCATTGCAATTCTCTCAATTCCTCCACCCCACGCCAAAACCGGGCGAGTAATTCCAAATGGTCTAGTCACCTCAGGTCGGAATATTCCCATGCCAAACAGCTCAATCCACTTGTCTAGCTTTTCATTGTATACCATTGTCTGCAATGACGGTTCGGTGTACGGGAAAAATGTGGGCCAAAACTTTATTTTGTTGAGGCCTAGCTTTTTGTAAAATTGTGTTTGGATTCCCATCAGGTCTCGTAGCGAGACATTTTTTCCAACCACGATTCCTTCTACTTGATTAAATTCCACCAGATGCTTGTAGCTGACCTTTTCGTTTCTGAATACACGACCCAATGAAAACACTCGGGCTTCGGTAGGCTTGTTCTCTGCAAGATATTTTATGGTGACGCATGTGGTATGGGTTCGCAAAACCATTTTTCGTGCAGCATCCAGATTCCATGGATATTTCCATCCCTTTTTGTGGTAGGTAGAGACCGAGTTTATCTGGGCTTGGGTTGCAAAGTTTTGTGCACGCTTGTCTTTGATGTAAAATGTATCTTGCATTTCCCTAGCAGGATGGTCCTGCGGTGTGAATAATGCATCAAAGTTCCAAAATCCAGGCTGTGCCAGATTGCCTGCAATTTCTGTAAAGCCAAGACTGACAAAGATTTCGCGAATTTCACCAATTGTATCTTTGAGTGGGTGAGTTTTTGCTGCATGAATCATAGGAACGTCCGCTTCAACGTCGATTGCGCCAGAGTCAGCTGCATCAACGTCAATTGACTTTGCCTCCTCCGATAACGAAATTGTCTTGGTTTTGACAGACTCTATTACTATATAGTCAGGTCTTTTTTTGAGTGATTCCAGCGCGGCTGAATCTTTGATCTGGTCTTGTGTGATTTTGCCTTCACCTATTACCGAAAGGATTTTCTCTTCGCTTGTCTGGTTCGGATTTGTCTTTAGCGAAACAATACTTCCAGAATCGTTTTTAGTTATTGTGATCCAGTCGTTTTTTTTGGCATTTGCAATTGCCACATTCATCTCATCTAGCAATTTTTTTCGCAGATCATCAAACGGTACAGGTGCACCAGAAATGAGATTTACCAGTTTTCTTTCTGGCAAACCTTCCTTGTTTGCCCCAAGTCCATTTTTGCCCAAAGCAAAAAACAATTGTTCTGATTCTTGCACCACTGCCAAATTCTTGAGCCGAAGCCATTCTATTCCGCGCCTTGTCTGGTCTGCAGAAAGTTTGGTTTTTTCCATGATTTGCGATTCTGTGAGATTTTTTTCAGCTTGTAATAATTTGATTATTGTTTTCTCAATGGGATGGAGAACTTGAGACAACAGCAAAACGACCCGAAAAGACTTTTTAAACCTTAACCTAACTTGACCATGGATGCCTTCTGATGATTTCATTGTTACTCCCTGGCACGTAGAAGGAGAAATCGACTATGATAAGCTCATCAAACAGTTTGGTACAGAAAAGATCACGCAGGAAATTCTAAAAAAAATCGAATCGGTGACCGGCGAGCTTCACTTTATGCTCAGGCGTGGCGTTTTCTTCTCGCACCGAGACCTATCACGAGTTCTCTCAGATTATCAAAAGGGAGAAAAGTTCTTTTTGTATACGGGACGAGGTCCTTCCGGCCACACCCATATCGGGCATCTCGTCCCATGGGTTTTCACAAAGTGGTTGCAGGAAAAATTTGACACGAACCTATACTTTCAGCTAACAGATGATGAAAAATTCTTTGCAAAGCAAGACCTAACACTTGAGCAGACAAGCAAGTTTGCCTATGAAAACGCGTTGGATTTTATCGCACTTGGATTCAAGCCAGAAAAAACAAAGATAATCATCAACACAAGAAACATCAAAACTCTATATCCGATTGCATCTCAAGTTGCAAAAAAGATCAACTTTTCCAACACCAAGGCAGTCTTTGGCTTTACAAACGAGACAAATGTGGGCATGATATTTTACACATCACTACAGTCAGCCCCGTGCTTTATTGAGGACAGGCCTGTTTTGATTCCACTTGGAGTGGACCAAGACCCGCACTTTAGAATTACACGCGATGTTGCACCACGAATAGGCAAAGAAAAACCTGCACTAATCCACAATATTATGATCCCAGCCCTCTCGGGGCCTGGCGGAAAAATGTCCGCATCCGAAGAATCCGGCACAATATACACGACTGATACCCCAGAGCAAATCAAGAAAAAGATAAACAAGTATGCATTTTCCGGTGGCCAGTCAACAGTAGAAGAGCACCGCAAAATTGGTGGAAATCCAGATATTGATGTATCATATCAATATCTGAGAATCTTTTTTGAGCCAGACGATAAAAAACTAAAGACAATCTATGATGACTACAAGTCAGGCAAAATGCTCACAGGTGAGCTAAAAGCAATCCTAATTGAAAAAGTGACCGACTTTCTAGTTTCACATCAACAAAGAAGAGAAAAAGCCAAAGAGCAGATCGACAAATTCCTTCTAGAAGACAAATGAAGACTTGGATAATCTGTCAGGACAAACACGAAGCAGCAAAGCTTGCTAGTCTTATTTTCATCAAGGATGGGAAAGAGACATTCATCTCATCAATTCTAAATGTTTACGACAATGAAGTGATAATTGCACTAAAGGACAAGTCCGCACATTCGATTGTCCTAAAGGACACAGTCCAGGTAGACATTTTTGTGGATTTTATCCAGTCTGTTTTGGATAACGTAAATCAGATAACAGACACCAAGACCACCACAGAAACAGTAGAGATCACAAAGGGCTAGACTAGTGACTTGTCCATTTCATTGGATAGTGTCTCTTCTACTTTGAGAAAGTAAAATTTTGTGGATGTAGGCATTTTGTGCAGGTTGTTGTCCACTGCCATCATAAAATATCGAACAGCTCTTTTTGATATATCTAAGTTAAACTTCATTGGTAAGATAGGATCCTGCTTTACGTTGATTTTATCCACGAGCCAGGACGGCGCCATTTCCTTTGCTTCTTTGATTACCACGCCATACCAAAACGTCAGGCTTTCTGGATGAAGTCCTTCCTGCAGTCCCGTAACATCGTTTTTGAGCTTTTTTGACATGTGGTTAATCAGAGTCAAGCATGGAATTCTTGAAAATTTCCGTTTTATCCAGATGACTCAAAAAGTAAACAACACTTGGTCAACTTTGAATTAGGTTTCCCTGAGCGTCAATCTCGGAGTTGCGAATCCTAGTGGTGGAAATTCGCTTGCCATCTTGGGCCAATACCATTGGCACCATTATGATTCGGACGGGTGGGAGTTCTCTTTGCGCTCGAAGCCTGTTTAGTACATCCCCCTGGTGTGCTGTTTCTTCGCTTACTACCAGTGCCTGGATGTTTCCCTCAATTACTGCAGGGCCAAAATCGTTGTCAAGCTTACTAATGGTGTATGATTTACCTAAGAATTTTCTTTCTATTGTCTGCTTTAGTGTTTCCAGCCTTTGCAAATATTCATGATTTAGCTTTTTGCCTTTTTTTTTGGCAAGCTCGTCACTTGTCAGGCCAATTATGACATTGTCTGAAACGGAGAACGCCCCCTGCAACAACGCAAGATGACCCTTATGTATGACATCAAAAGTGCCACCCATTGCAACTAGGGAAAACTTTGCCATACTACCAAATATACAAAGATGAATTTATGGTGTTACCAGTATTACTGATATTGTCTTGCTTGGGGCTGCTAGTGCCACTGCATCAAGATCCCAGACATATGTCTCTATGAAAAACCCTCCCTCACCTTGTGGAGTCCAGCTGACTGTAGATATTTGCAGATCTGTTGAGTCAAACTTGCCTTCGGTAAATCCCAAGAATTCTACCTGTGACTTTTCTCCAAACTGTCTCACTTGGACATAATACACATAGTCTTGCTCTGGATTCTCAGATGCCGTAAATATTGAGAGATTGCTTGAGACATCTACGGTTTGGCCAATCTTGATTTTGGAGATTCGCTCTCCATCAGAATCCAACACATTAACATCATTTATTGTAATTAGTCTAGTTGGCGACTCTAGTGATATTTCTTCCACGTTTGTCATTTTTGATTGTGAGTCATCAGATTCTGCAATAATCTTAAATGATGATGCTCTGTTGTCCATTACAGTATCAAACGATACTTCTTCTGTTTTCTTTGATGTAATATCATCCAATAGTATGGTTTGGATTCCAACAATTCTTGGCGGACTGAACGCATCAAATCCGATCAGGTGTACCCTGATGTTTTCTGCAGTATATGCGCCTGTGTTTGTAATTTGCGCATCAAATGTAATTGTCTCACCAATGATTAATGCACCTGGCTCTACTTCTAGTAGTCGCTCCTTTTGGGTAGCAGAGTTGAATCCTAGAATATTTATTGTTACTTTGGTAATTTCTGGATCTGGCGTTTCAGATTTAATGATAAATGGAGATTTACCCTTTGCTGGGATCACCTCTAAAAGAGAAGTTCCAGTTACTGTCTCTAGCGGGGTTTCTCCAGCAGGGCCTGCTGCCTCACCAGAGAAAAAGCCAACCCAGACCTTGACATTATTCACTGGAAAGCCCTTTGTATTTTCCACTTCGCCTATTACAACTGTGTATCCTTCATCGTCTTTGTAGATGAAGGGGTCTGAGTTTGTAAGCTTGACCCCAAGTGCGGATTGTGTGTCAGTAACTTGGGCAAATGCGGTTGTTACTGGCAAGAGTAGGAACAATAGAGCGAATATGAATATTTTCACTTCATTTTTCCTACACAAGCGCCATTAATCACATGAGGAATTACACATTGTAAACAATGTGGACTAGAAGGTTTTACAAAAATTAAGAATAAAAGATAAGAAATGAGATTATTTTTTATTTCTCATGCCGGTGATAACGAACCAGTAAACTAAGCCTGGAGCTAAACCGACTATCAGTGGTATCCATACAGCGATTGCTTCGGATGAATATGCTGCTGCCATTTCAATATTCCACCCTAAATATCATATTTAAATCCATCTCTCAAGCCCAGATTTGCAAAAAAGATCGATGTATGGACTGAAGGGGATTTGAACCCCTGACCTCTCGCGTGCAAGGCGAGCATTCTACCCCTGAACTATCAGCCCTTAGAGAGTTGCTTTGTCGTGCAGATTTTAATTGTTGTCCTTGATATAGGCAAGAATTTTTATTTGCAAAACAAATTGCGCACAACATGGTCTTAATGGAATCCCAAGTAGTACTCAGAAAGGACGATTCTGCTCCAGACTTTGATCTTTTGGGAGTAGACGACAAAAATCACTCACTTGCTAGCTTCAAAGACTATGATGCACTTCTTGTAATTTTCATGTGTAACCATTGTCCATATGTCAAGGCAAAGGTTGATGCAATAAACGAAGTCCAAAACAAGTTCAAAGGAAAGCTGGCAGTAGTTGGAATCAACAGTAATGACGCAGTTGCATATCCAGACGACAGTTTTGATAGCATGAAGGAATTTGCAAAGCAGAAAGGAATTTCATTTTGGTATTTGGTAGATGAAACACAACAGATAGCAAAAAAATACGGGGCAGTTTGCACACCAGATCCGTTTTTGTTCAACAAGGAACGTAAGCTAGTGTTTCATGGAAAAATAGACAACGCGATGAAGCCTGAGGATAAGGCTACTGAAAAAACAATGGTTACAACCGTAGAGAAATTACTTGCAGGTCAACCAATTCCAAAAGATTTTGATCCATCGATTGGTTGCTCCATAAAATGGAAGAACTGACCACACACTTTTAAGTCCGTTTTATTTGATTTTTTTAGGGCCGGTAGCTCAGCTTGGCTGGAGCGTTCGACTGATAAAATAATCTTTCAGACATCGAAAGGTCGAGAGTTCGAATCTCTCTCGGCCCACCATTTTACAAACCAGAAATGGAATCTATCCATTGTATGACTGCATCTAGTTTTTCGCTTGCAAATTCAGCCTTTGTGCTTTGTTTTTGTGTTCTGGAATGAACCACGATGTGAAGATTTTTGCCAAATTTTGACTTGATAGAACTTGCAGATTCTGAGAAAAATTTGGCTCCTTCTTCAGTTGCGGAAAATATTGTGATTACCATTTCTCCTTGTTTTTGCTTCCAGATTTTTGTGATGAATTTCTGCAAGTCAAGATCAAATAGGACCCCAATAGAGTCAGACACATCACCAACTTGCCAGATTTGCCATCCCTTTGATGCAAGTGCAGCAGATGCTGCCTGTGAGTAAAGAACGCTGGATGAGTCTGCTGAGAGCAAGACTATGTTTCTTTTTGTATCTGGCTCATCATGTGAATTTAGAATTTGTATGGAACTTGTAATTATTCCGCGAAGCATTTTTGCCTCGGATGTGCCAATTTTTGCTTTCAAATACAAGTCGTCTATTGATACAATTGCAGGTAAGATCACTTCGTTTATCAGAGTTGTAGTATCTGCTCCGGAATGAAATGAATTTCGAATTAATTGATATGTCTGGTGTTGGTCATTTACAATCAGATATTCTAGGAATTTTTCTTTGACCCTATAGTAGTCTGCCGGAAACTGGAGCGTTTCGGTTCCAAAGTCCACAAACCACAGATTTGCGTTGCCAATGTTTTTTTGGCGAATTAATCCTTCTGCTGCAAAAACATTGAGATATTTTGCCATTGTGGCCCTATTGACATTGAGTTTTTCTGCAATCTCTACTCCAGACAAGCCAGTCTTGGAATCGGATAAAACCTCAATTACCTTTTCTTGTATTTTTTGTAGTGAATACCCTTTTGCCAAAGTCGCTTTTATTATCAAGCCTAATTATTTATGCTATCAATGTGAGTTTCACGCTTACAAAAAACGTTAAATAATAGAGTACCTTAAAGTACGGTAATAGGTAAGTAAAATGCCAAAAGCAGGTTTCAAATCCATTACTGTCTCCGAAGAAGTATACGATAAGTTCTTTGACGTATTTGAAAAGAACAAGTCCGAACTAGTAATGAAGGGCATTAACAGCTTTTCAGGTTATGTAACTTACATGCTAGAGGAGACAATGCAAAAGGACAAGACCTTTGCAAGATATGCTCCAAAGATTGAAAAAGTTGCAGTGGACGACGACCGGGTTGTGCTAAAAGACAATATCAAGAACAGAATTGCCGAAGTCGCAATCCAAAAGGGCGAGCTGTTCTGTCAGCTTTGCGAGCAAAAAGACTGTGTCCATGTTGGCTATGTGTTTTCACTACCAGATATCTACGAAGTTTTGAATTCTCGTGGAATCAAACACCCTAAATAAAAAAAGGTGCAGGAGGTGGGATTTGAACCCACGAACCCCTAAGAGACGGGATCACCCATTATTAGATCTTAAGTCCCGCGCATCCAAAAGCAATTTTTGTTGCTTACTTTGGCCAGGCTCGGCTACTCCTGCAAAATAGCTAAATCTGGCTGAAATTTAACAGTTGGTGTTTTTGCAGATTATCTCAAGTAAGTATAATTAGGATTTGATTGAGCAAAAAATTATCGCTTCGATAGCTCAGCCTGGTAGAGCGTTACCTTGGTAAGGTAAAGGTCGCGGGTTCGGATCCCGTTCGAAGCTCATTCTAATAATTTTTGATGAGTAGTTCCTTTTGGCCTGTCCTTTTTGCAGAATCCGAGTTTATGGCTCTATTGGCAGCAACCTCTATTACCTTCCAGTTCTTTGAGAATAGGTCTTTTACTTCCTTAGAATTAGAATTGGAGTGCAAAACCTTACAGCCCCTATCTATGAGCTTTTCAGACACTTCAACTAGATTTTCCAAGTCAGAATAGGTAAAATCCTTATTCGTATAGCTGGTAAAGTTTGCAGTATTGCTTACTGGTTGGTATGGTGGATCAAAGTACACAAAATCGCCTTTCTTGGCATCCGATAGGATTGCGGTAAAGTCGCGACAGTTGATTTGAATTTTTTTTGATTGTAAAATATGGCTTACAGTAACTAGGTTTTCCTCATTTACAATGTTTGGATTGGAATATCTGCCAAGCGGTACATTGAACTTTCCCTTGCTGTTTACTCGATACAGTCCATTAAAGCAGGTCCTATTGAGGAATAGTAATCGCGAGACCTTGTCAATCTGGCCTGTCGGCTCGCTCTCCCTTATGCAATAATAATAAGAGTCTGGATTTTTGTGATAGTTTTTTGCATGGTTTTCCAGTGATGAAATCAGCTCGTTCACTTTGTCTCGAATTGTAACATAAGCCAAGACCAAGTCAGAATTCAAATCAGAGACTTTGCATTTCATGGTAGGATTTTTGCTCAATAAATGGAATAGTACAGCCCCACCTCCCAAAAACGGCTCAAAATATGTGCAAAATTCAGACGGGATATGCCTGTCAATTGCAGAGATTAGTTGCCTTTTTCCTCCCGCCCACTTGACAAATGGCTTGGGTTCTGCTGAGAGTATCTGGTGCTGGCTCAATAATACAAGATTCTACCAAATCATATCCCGATACAAGACAACAAAAGATCACAAGATGTACAATATTTGTTAATCAAGCCTCTTGGCAAGACAAAATAAAAAACAAGAGAAAAGAGAGTTGTAGGATTTTAGTCCCACTTGGACCAAGCTGCCATCCATCTATACGTCCACGTGTTCAGTTTACATCCTAGAGCGGCAAAAGTTACTGATAATACAGCACCTGCGCCTGCACCGAGTGCAACTGGACTGTTATAGAACTTGCCCACTTGGGGTTCTATTGGAGTCATGTATGGAGGCAATGTTGGTCTTGGGTATTTGAAAGCAGTCTCCAATGGATCAGCCACGGTAATGAGATTTACCATGTTGAACAATGGAAGTGACATTCCACACATCACACCACCGAATAGTATCAGTGAGTGCTTGTTCTTCTTTGTAGCCCAGTATGCTAGGTCAATCAGCATTGCTGATGGTAACCAAACTGGTGTAACAATGAAGTCATATGGGTAACCGAGTGCAAACCATGCGCCTTTTGCGATCCATGTATAGACGGTCATAATCAGCGCGTAGTATGTTGCGGTTCCTGGAACTCCGGTAAATGTCAGATAGTAAGTTGCACCTACCACCAACATCAATGTCTGTGATATTGAGAACACGACAAACGAAGTCCATGCCCAGTCAGTGTAGAAGATGTAGTCTCCTGCGTTAATTGTAAGCAGGGTTGAGTTGACTGCTACGACTACTATGAATAAGTAGTGCGTACATCGTCTAAGCCAGACCATTAACCGGTTAGGGCAGTGGTGAGTATATAAAATTTTAGACAATTATCGGCATAGTAAACGGCGCGATCAGGAATGCCTAGAGAGAATTTAAAAATGAAAATAGGAAAAAGTTGAGGAACTTGTCTATGTTCCGATGAACATGGCGATGAAAACTGTTCCAACAGCGGTTGCGCCTAATGTTGCACCTACAATTGCATTGCTCTTCTTCTTGGTACCTTCTTCCATTACTTTAACACAGAAGAGATAGCCAATTGCTTCGATGATTGTCAGGACTATGAATGCATAGTGACCGCTTGGTGTTGGATAAGCCCATGGATAATAGAAATATCCAACTGCTGTTCCGGCAAAGGTCGCTAGCCAAGCTGCAATATACGAAAGGGTGATTATGCCAGTCATGTTTTCTACACGTCTGCCAATCATCTTCTCTACATCGGCACTTGATGCTCCGCCGGAGCCGCCGCCTGAACCAAATCCTTTTGGTAGAGTCATTTGAAATTGTAATCGATAGTTGGCTTTTAAGTCTTTCTTAAAATGTCGGGCTGAGTCGATCTTGAAAAATAAAGAGAAAAAGAGAGTTTTATGGGATTGCTCTACTGTACAGTTTGCCTTCTAAGGCCATCTTGTACATTTCTGCAACATATGGGTTCTCACCTGGTGTTTCTGCACCTAGTTCGACAAGTCTAGCATAGACTCTTACGACGTATGCTAGAGCACCCATGAATGCTACTACTACACCCATGTTGAACATCCAGTGGTTTGGAACTGCGAAGATTTCCTCTACGAACCAGAAGTGCCACATTTCATTGACCCCGATTGTGAACATGGTTGCCAGGTAACCTAGAATGGTCATCTTTAAGCCTGTGTTCATGGAGTTGTTTGGACCTCTGAGTACTGGTACCTTTCTATCATAGATTGCAACTGAACCCCAACCTAGTGGTAGTGCCACAAAGTGTGAGTAGAGCCACCAGTGTGCTGGTGTGAATGCAGAGTCTCTGATAGAGGTTTGATGTAAGGAACCATCTACGAAGTTGTCTACTTCCACGGATGCTGCTGTGGATCCCATTGCAATAACGATGAGCCAGATTTTCTTTAGTCTCTGAATCTCAACTTCTTTTGGGATTAGTGCCGGCATCTGTGCCATGACACAGAATGGTAATTTTCAATATATAAAACATGAGTTTATTTTTAGCCAGTTTTATTGAAATTTTTATAAAAATTACTGATAATATGTATTAGAATTATATGATAAATACTTGAAATAAGAATTTTTATAGGTACAAAAATCCATATTTCCAATGTTCAACATTGATGTTTAACAATTAGATCAATACCATGGATTGATCGTATTAACTTTCACTACTGATTAAAACGGTAAAACATATATCATTCTATGTGGGTCGATGATTAATTAACGGGATAACTATGGTCGACAAGAAAACAATCGTACTAGCACTTAGTGTAATTTTGGCACTCGGTACACTTGGTCCAAATTTGGTTCAAATGGTACAGACTGCAGAGGCACACGGTGTTCAAGCACAACTACAGAGTCGTTTCGTAAAGATTGAAGATGAAACCTTCAACAGACAATCACTGCAAACCGGTGAAGAACTAGTCTTAGCTGGCAAGTTCGTAAGTCTTGTTGAAAGAGATCTCAGAGGTTGGAACTCTATATTCTCAGAGTCCACCAATGCAGGTAACAGATGGGAGATTCTTGCAAGAACCCCACCAGGAAACGTCTTTCAAATCCCAGGTAACGCCGTACTCGATTATGAAATCAGAGCAAAGGCATTAGAGCCAGGCGTATACCACGTACACACTCAACTCAACGTTGCTCAAGTTGGACCAGGATTAGGCCCAGGACAAACAGTAGTAGTAACCGGCGAGCCGATACTAAAAGCAATTCCATACACCAACATCATGTATCAATCAATCATCATTGGCGTTGGCTATGTGATAACATTCGCAACTCGCCCCTGGCAAGTAATCTAAACCAACAAACCCTCTCTTTTCATTTTATTATATTGACTCAGAGAAACGACTTTATCCTATAGGAATCAAGTCTGGACTATGAATTGGCCTGGCTTGGGCAATCCTGCCAAAAGAAAGGGCACCATACGCTACCTGATAATTACGGGAGTAATTGCCATATCTGTTGGAACCGCCAGCATATTCATCCAGCAGTGGATGAACATGGACAATCCACTGAGGGTATGCATCAATGACATTGAATCCAAATACAAGATCTCTACAACCTTGGAACTATACGTGGACAAGCAGAAAATAGAGATTCCAGCAAACATTGGAAACAATGAGAATTGTAGGCATTCATTGTATACTTTGACAAACGATGGTACGATCCATGCAGAGTGGAAGCAGGAATACCCGTTTGAGGTAGGGCATTTCCTATGGACTTGGACTACATACCACGAAAATGGCTTTCCGATGAGAGATATGGACGAATCAAAGTCCAAAGTATATGTAGACGGTAGTGAGTCGCCCTATTACATTAGAGAGCCCCTAGTCAGCGGTGCTCACTATAAAATCGAGTTCTATACAAAAGGCTACGACGAGGCAAGTGAGCGAGACTTTGCTCCACCGCAATAAATGTCTAGGTCAGATATAGACCCTAAGTTAAAAGAAATTTAAAAATAATGAAAAAAGAGGTTTTACCAGTACTTTCCGTTGTCTGGTATCAAACCGATACCTTCTCTTTCAAAGTGTCTGTCTAGTTCGTCAACCCATCTTTCACGGTTGTCTTTGTATGACCAGCCATGGACTCTTAGCCAATATGCAATAATTCCCAAGAGGAATACGGTAAACATTATTGTGCCGAAGATGTATACCATGACATCATAGAACAATGGGTCATAACCTGGTCCCAATTGTCCAAATACGGTAGACAGAATACTGAACACTGTACCGAATAATGGAGTCATTAAACTAATGACCGCCTCATGTGCGATATATACATTTCTCTGATACTCATGGATGGATGCTGATCGCTTGTCGCTAGGAATGATTCAATAAAATGGAAAAATAGAAGTGGGTTTACCCTCTTCCTTGAGCTGCATATCTTCCGGTTCTTGATTTGAAGAAAAATGCCGCGGCAATTCCTCCAAATACGGCTGCTGCAATTGCAGAGGCTCCCAAGACACCGTCAGCTGCTAGGTATGGAGTGCCAGAACCTGTAGCTGGGTTTTCGGCTGCAGATGTAACACGTTCTTTTTGAAGTTTTAGGGCTTCTTCGAGAGTGTTACTGCCTGTCGCGCCAGATTCAGAATCAACATTACCCATGTATTGGGCAAATGCTGGTGCTGTCATTCCCATCGAGATTACGGCTACAGCAATAATTGCTGTTCCGAATAGTGCTTTACTCATATTGTTTACCTGTGTGTTGGGGGCTATGGTTTCTATTTAACTTTTTTCTAATCATCATTTCTGAGAATTGTTTTGTGGTAACGTTTATGTTAGTTCTAGGATCAAAGCCGACATGGGACGTGTACACACCCACAGACATGGTCAATCACACTCTACAAGACCAATAAACCAACGTTCACCATCTTGGGTTACAACTAGCGCAAAAGAAGTGGAGGAACTAGTTGTAAAGTATGGCAAAGACGGCGTTCCTATGGCTCAAATTGGAATAAAGCTTCGAGACCAGCATGCAATACCGCTTGCAAAGACAATTACAAAAAAATCAGTCAAAAAGATTCTCGAAGAAAACAATGTCAAGCAAGACATTCCAGAAGACCTCAACAATATAGTCAAAAAGGCAATCAACCTGCAAAGACACCTCAAAAACAACAACTCGGACAAAAGAAACGTCAGATCACTTGAGCTGGTAGAGGCAAAGGTTCATCGAATTGCCACATACTACAAAAAGATCGGCGCAATCCCACAAAACTGGAAATATAAGTCAGTCGTAGCCCAACTTGAATAATGGGTAACCTCGATCAGCATTTATCAAATTTTAGCGACATAATTTTCGACCTCATCAAAAGCAACAAGGACATTTGTGTTGTAACCCATATCGATTGTGATGGTCTAACATCTGGGGCCATTATGACAAAAGCGCTGATTCGAGCAGGCGCCAAGGTAACTGTACGTACCACAAAAGAGATGAGTCAAGCAGTCATCAAAAACATGCAGTCAGACTCTCGCGATTTTCACATTGTAACCGACTTGGGTGGAGGATTTGCAAATCAGATGGACGAAGCACTAGGCCAGAATTGGTTTATCCTAGACCATCATGAAATTCCGCAAGAAGAATACGACAATAATTGTGTGATAAACGCTTGGAAGTATGGAGTCAATGGCGGAACCGAGATCTGTGCTGGAGGCATGGCATTTTTGGCTGCAAAAGCACTAGACAAGAGAAACTCTGACCTTGCACCAATTGCAGTAGTTTCCGCCCTAGGCGACAGGCAAGACCAAGGAGAGAAAAAGTCGTTTTTGGGCAAAAATCTCGAAGTAGTAGAAGAGGCGAAAAACATTGGTGGACTCCAAGTCGACATGGACTTGCTTTTGGTTGGTAGAGAGACGAGGCCACTAGTTGATGCTCTGGCGTTTACCTCGCAGCCGTTCATTGAAGGATTGACCTGGAATAGGGATGCAAGTCTTGCTCTTTTCAAGTCATCAGGGATTGAGCTCAAGGACGGTGGAAGATGGCGAACCCCATCAGATCTTGCAGAGGACGAAAAACGCACTATAATTGAATCCATTACAAAGTTCGCCAGCTCGCAAAACGCCAGCCATATCATGGAGGAGTTAATTGGTCACACATACACATTCCCAGCAGAAGAGCGACGAAGTTTTTTGCGCGATGCCAGAGAATTCTCTACAATGTTGAACTCTTGTGGAAGAATTGGTAGGTCCGGGGTTGGAATTGCAATATGTATGGGAGATAGAAACAAGATGCTCCAAGAAGGAGAAAACATCCTGTTGGAATACAGAAAACTCATCCGGGATTACATGAATATTTTAACAAATGAGCGGTGGCGGATCAGCGATTCTGCAAAATGCGTGATGGTAAACGGTGAGGGAGTGATTCCAGAGACCATGACAGGGACAATATCATCACTGCTTGCCGGCTCGCCAAAAAACGCAGGCAAGATCATCATACTTCGAACAAATGGCGAGGAAAACACGATCAAGTTTTCATCACGAAAATCAATTGGCTGTAAAACCGAGGTTAACCTTTCTGCCCTGATGAAATTAGGTGCAGAGAAATTCAATGGAATTGGAGGAGGGCATGACGCGGCAGCAGGAGCAAAAATCAAAAAAGACAAGCTTGATGGGTTTTTGGACTATCTAGAAGACAGCGTAAATGGAAACCATAGCAAAAATAACAATCGATAACATAACCAAGAAAAAAGCCGAAGCAATCAGGGCTGCCTTGGAACCAGACAATGTCGATTTTCCAAATGGACTGTCATTTGAGATAGAAAATCTTGATAACGCACTTGTTTTTAATTTTCATAGTACAGGGAATATGAAAACACTTACTGCTACAATTGACGAGGTTTTGGCCCATGTATCCATGGCACTAAAGGTGATGGAATGATGTTAGATCCAAAACTCATCAAAGAAAAGCCTGAAATCATTCGCAAGATGCTCTCAGACAGACATGTCCAGTTTGACTTGGACTTGTTAATCTCGCTTGATGGTAAACGACGGGAGCTAATCATAAAAACAGATGAGTTGCGCAAGCAGAAGAACAAGGTTGCAATGGAAATTGCGTCGAAGAAAAAATCTGGCCAAGATGCAGATACATCAATTGCAGAAATGCAAAAAGTATCACAAGAAATCCAGACATTAGAAGCAGACCAAATCAAAACAGAGTCAGAACACAATAGACTGAACATGAAAATGCCAAACTTGGTCCACGAGTCAGTTCCCATTGGTGTTGATGATTCTGCAAATGTTGTAGTGCGTAGCTGGGGCGCTATTCCAAAGTTTGATTATAAAATCAAAGACCACATCGATATTTCGCAAAATCTAGGACTAGTTGACCTTGAGCGTGCTGCGAAAACAGCAGGCGCGAGATTTTACTATCTGAAAAATAATATGGTGAGATTAAACCAGTCACTGATTCATTTTGCGTTAGATTTTTTGGCAGAAAAACAGTATGGATTAGTCCAGCCGCCATACATGATCAATCGCAGCTCCATGGAAGGCGCCATAATTGCAGACGATTTTGAAAATGTCATATACAAGGTTCAGGACGAAGACATGTTTTTGATAGGTACGTCAGAGCATTCCATTGCGGCAATGCATGCAGACGAAATCCTAGACGGAAAGGACTTGCCTATCAGATATGGTGGAGTCAGCCCGTGTTTTAGAAAAGAGGCAGGTGCCCATGGACGGGACCAGAAGGGAATCTTCCGCGTACACCAGTTTGAGAAAGTAGAGCAGTACGTCTTTGCAAGACCTGAAGACTCGTGGAGTGAACATGAGAAAATGCTTCTAATAGCAGAAGAATTTTATCAAAAGCTTGAGATCCCATATAGGATAATGTTGCTATCAAGCGGAGATTTGGGTAAGGTTTCAGCTAAGACATATGACATTGAGGCGTGGATGGCGGGCCAGAACTCGTATCGCGAGATAGTCTCTTGTTCTAACTGCCTTGATTTTCAGACAAGGAGGCTAAAGATCAGGTTCCGCGACAAGTCCAACGAGCAAACCCAGTATCTGCATTCGCTAAACAGCACACTTGTTGCCACCACAAGAACGCTTGTTGCAATAATGGAAAACTTTCAGACGCAAGACGGCCACATTAGTGTACCAAAACCTCTGCAAAAGTATCTCGGCGCAGACATAATCTAGTACAATTATATTTTGGCTTCAGGGTCGCTTAATAATTGGCTCGTAGAAAGGGTGGAAAAGTAAAGGACAAGTGGCGTGAGAAAAAATGGGTCACAGTAATAGCCCCAGAGTCATTTAACAATGCACCACTTGCGTACATACCAATCACTGATGATCAAAAAGCAATCGGTCGTGTCATAGAGGTAACGTTATTTGATATTCTAAAAGGCGATCCATCTCAGTACCAATACAAGATTTACTTCCAGATTACCAAGGTCGAAGGAGACAAGGCATATACCATTTTCAAGAGATATGAATACGCAAAAGAATTCCTTAGAAGCCTCATCCGACGCGGCTCTAGCAAGGTCAACTTTGTCATGAATGTAAAAACAAAAGACAACTACCTATTCAGACTTAAAGTGATTGCTCTAACACACAAAAAACTCAATACATCACGCAAGCACGCATTGCGATTAATTGCGAGGGACGTGATGAATAAAACAATTCCAGAAATGACAATTGATCAGTTTGTGCAGGCTACATGTTATGGAAAGATAAACTCTGACATCATGGCAGCGGCAAAAAAAGTGATCAGAATGAGACACGTAGGTCTTGAAAAGGTAAAACTAATCAGAACCGCCGAAGCACAAGTCACACTACTAGAAGCATAGTTTGACGGAAAAAAAACTCGAAGTAGAGATTCAAGTCATCATACATGCAACTGAAGACTCGAAAAAAGTCTTTGATTCATTCAAACAGATCTTCGGTGTGGATGAAGGCGATTTTACTATGCAGAAACTCCAAGGGCATTATGACAATCCAATAGCTTTGGTAAATGGAAAAATAAAAAAGAAGAAAGCTGCACTCTTTGTCAAGAACCTAATTTCAAACATTACAAAAAAAGACATTAATGAGATTGTGGAAGACTTGGAGAACCGTTGCGACGGTTCTGGGCTATACATGAGAATATCAAAGCAGTCATTAGTTGAAGGTAAAATCCAGCCTGCCGCAGATGACCCAATCAAGATCAAAATCTATACGCCAGTATATTCTCAAAGAGACATTCTCAAGACTTATTCTGAAATCCTCACAAGCACAATTTAATATCATTTAGAGTAGTATAGGGTTGGGAATGAAGAGCTAACAAGCCGCTCCAGTCTGAGCAATACGCAAGCTGTGAAGACGCCGCGACGATCTGACCCAAAAAATAATTCAAGATTGTTTTAAATAATCTTCTTTCAGCTGTCACATATTGAAAACGGACTATGACTTGATCGTAGCTGGCGGAGGACTAGCTGGCATGATTGCAGCACACTCTGCTTCTCATTATTCTAATCAAAAGTTATCAATTCTTGTAATAGACAGAAATGCCCCAATAATGACTGGGAGCAAGTCCATCAATGGTTGGGTTTGTGGTGACGCGGTATCAAAGGAAGCTGTTGACTATATGGGAAGCCGCATTAAGATTTCTTGGGGCGCACCAGAAATCGAACATACTGTTAAAGGAGTAATGGCGCTGTCGCCAGACAGAGAAACATCCATTCCATTTGACGGTGATGGATTTTTGTTAAACAGACAACAACTTCCACAAACACAATACAAAGAATCACAAAAACGTGGAATCAGCGTGGATTTTGAAATAAATCTGACAGGCCTGCTCTATGATGGGAGTCAAATCATAGGAGTAGAAGGCCTCAACAAAAAAACAAACCAGCCATACAAAAAGACAGCCAAGGTTGTAATTGATGCTACCGGCGTTACTTCGATGCTTCGAAACCAAATAAAAAATACCACGAGAATGGAGCGCAAAATAGATAGAACAGATCTTGAATCCACCGGACGCCACATCATGTATTTTGATCAGGGTGAAGACGATCTATCTGAGTTTGATCCTGATTATTGCCTAATTCACCTAGACCAAGACATTGCTCCTGGCGGATATGGGTGGGTCTTTCCAAAAGGAAAGAACAAGGTAAACATCGGTCTTGGAGTAGAAAAAACACTTCTAGACAAAAGAAACAAGCGACTTGGAAAGCACGATGATGTATCCGGCCTCATAAACCAGTATGTTGCAAGAAACAGGGCAATCAAAAATCCAAGACTCTCAACTGATCCATCAGACTTGCATAATGCAACAGGAAACTTTCAGGTGTCAGTTAGAAGACAGAATGATTGCATGGTTGCAAATGGATTCATGCTTGTTGGAGATTCTGCATGGATGCCAAAGCCACTTGATGCAGGAGGAATCGGCCCTGCATTGATTGCGGGAACCATAATTGGCAAAAACGTCGCAAATGCAATAGAAGCAGGGGATGTAACAGAGAAGGGATTGTGGCAATACAATGTCGATTATGTCAGAGAATACGGTTACAAAACAGCAGGCCTTGAAGTGTTCAGAAGATTATTGCAGATGCTCACAAATGATCAGATAAATTATGGAATGAAGCACTTTTTGGGTAACATGGATGTAGAGGCAATAAGCAAAGGAGAACACCCGGACTTTTCAATGGTAGGCAAAATGGGAATGCTAATTCGCGGTGCGTTAAACAAAAAACTTGCAGATGGTCTTAGATATACAACACAGCAAAACAGGTGGTTAACTGAGCACTATCGCAATTATCCGACAACCCCTGATGGATTTGAGGAATGGCATAAAAAACTGCTCAAGACAATGAATGATTCCTACGAGCACCTAGCAAAATGGGAAAACTAGTGCCAGACAACAACTAATTATTTTAAATAAAGTACAGACATCCAGATATCATGTTACAGGCAACATCGACATATCTAGATTGGAATAATTCCCTAGATGTTTTGAATAAGGCCTATGATGTTGGCCTGTTTGCGCTGATAATAGGGCCAAAGGGAACAGGCAAGACCACATTGGTTCGCGAGTTCACAAACAGAAAGAATGCAAAACTAGAGTCAATCAACTTTAGTCTTCGAACACGTGAGAGTCATCTTATTGGGACAAAAACCCTCAACGAAGGAACAATAGGATTTGATGAAGGGATCCTGATAAAATCAATGAAGGAAGGAAGCATTCTTTATCTTGATGAGCTAAATGCTGCAGAAGCAGATGTTTTGCTTCGACTAGATGAGGCACTAGACGACAGAAGGCAAATTGTCCTCAAGGAATCAACTGGAGAGACCATCAACGCAAATCAAAAATGGTTTGTCATTGCAACAATAAATCCACTAACACATGTCGGAACTAAAGAGCTTCCACCACAATTACTGAGCAGATTTCCGGTTAGAATTAGACTTGACTATCCTCCTGAAGAAACTGAATTTCAAATCGTCAAAAAATATGCATCCGAAAACCACGATGATATGCTAAAACAAGGAATAAAGCTAGCAAACATACTAAGACAAGCAGCCGCAGTAGAGGAATTGTATTATTCTCCAAGTCTTAGAGAGACAATCGCATTTACAAAACTCTTAGACTCTGGCCTTGATGCAAAAAAAGCAGCTGACATTGTATTTGCAAATGTGTATTCACAGTGGGGAAATGTTGAATATCAAAAGGTAAGCGATATCATCACATCCATGTTTGGTAAATAATGCAGTTATTACAACTACGAAATGACACTCTGGTGGAAATTGCCACATTTTTGGCAAGAAGATGGTCTGAAAAAGAAAAGATTACGGTTGAATTTTCAGACAAAAAAGAGACAATCACCAAGCTAAAGGAAAACAGGATCAGTCTTGTTTCCCCTGAGCGCTATATCGGAACAGACTTTGACAAGTACAGGCAATTTCGCGTAGCGATATGGTATGAAGCAATGCGAGTAAGATTATGCAAAAAGATCCTATCCAATGACCATGCTTTTGGGTTTATTCTAAACACACTAGAAACTAGGCGCATTGAGATGCTCGGGAGAAAAACATGGAGAGGAATGGATGAAGAGCTCATCTTTTACTATACGTACTTGTGGCTGTACAGACCTCAGCTTGGGAATATTTTGGGAAAATCAAGAATAGCGGAGGCATTTTTCCAAAAGTTTTTGCTTGGCGATATCAAAGGCGAACTCCAGCCAAGCTTCTCGGACAGAGTTGTGCTTGCTGTAATGAAAGCAAAGGAAATCGTTTCAGAGGCAATAGAAAAAAAACATGATACTGAATGGCTAGAAAAAAAAATTCCAGAAATCCTAAGCATTCTGAACATTGATGCATTGACGACCGTCCCACTTGCTGTTCCATGGAAAGGACCTGGTTTGATGATCACACCACAAGACTTTGAAAAGGCATTACAGAAAATAATTCAAAACAAGGAAAATGATTTCGGTAAAATTGACAAAGACAACATAATATCTGGAAAATCAGTTGCTGACGAATTCAAGGTAATTAAGGAAGAAAACAAGAAAAACGAAAACAAAGGCCTTGGCAACGAATCTATTGGAATTCAGATTCCTGGGTCAACAAACATAGATGAAACACGAATCTACGACCAAGATCTAATTAGCAATCTTAAAACCAAATTCAAAGAATGGAAGACTAGCTGGAAAGAGCAACAAGTCTCTACCGGCGATGAATTTGATCCAGAATCCTATGTAGAGGGATACAAGCCATTCGTAATTGATGTCAAAAAATCAATCAAATCCAAAATAATGATTCTACTTGATCATTCATCTAGCATAACAGATCAACAGACAGAATACAAAAAGGCAACACTGGCATTATGTGAGGTATTATCATTTTTGAAGATTAAATTCTCAGTCTTTGCCTTTAACACAACCCAAAAACAGGTTGTATGTTGGATGGTCAAGCAAGAAGAAAACAAATGGAATAGTGCGTGCGCCAAGAGACTAGCCCAAATTGAGGCAAATGGTGGAACCCCTTTGGCAGACGTCTATCAAAAGATGTTTCCCACACTAAAATCCAAAAAACCTGACATATTTCTGACTCTATCAGATGGAGAACCATCGGATCCTGATGCGGTAAGAGCCATGGTGAAATCACTAAAAACGCTCGGGATTAAGATGGTTGCAATAGGTGTCGGCCATGACACATTTAGTGCCACTACAATTGCAAACAATCTAAGATATTTGGGATATGAAAAAACACTTGCAGTGTCAAGACTAAAAGATATCCCTAATAGAGTTCTAGCTGTACTACAGACTAGCTAGAGTCATTGTTGTGATTTTGTACGGTTATGGATAATGTACCAGATCAATTGTAAAGTAATAGCAAAAATTCTAAATTTGGCTCCAATTTAGACAAGATTAAATGAACATAGAGATAACACCTGAAGAATTAACCCAGATTTTGCAAAACAAATCCAATGCTTTGATCCTAGACATTCGCGCAAAAGAAAACTACATGAATGGTCATATTCCTGGTGCGGCAAATGCAGTATGTAATTCAATGCAACAAAAACAAGTCATAATGTCAAAGATTCCTGCAAACATGAAAGTCATATTAATCGATGATGATGGTACTGAGGCAAAACAAAATGCAACTATGATGGCTCGCTTCGGCTTTGATGCCCATTATCTAAAAGATGGGTTCAAGTCATGGAGTGGCGAACTTGTAAAGAGTACACAAGACACTACAATTAGTGGAGACAGTCTATGGGAATCCATAAAACAAGACAGCGATGTGTTTTTACTGGATGTAAGAGAACCGCAAGAGTTTGCCGAATTTAAGATTCCTGGCGCAGTAAATATTCCATTATCACAATTGTTCACTTCGGGTTCGAAAGCTCACCTGCCAAAAGATAAAAAAATTGTCACCATCTGCTCGCATGGAAATCGCTCCATGGTTGCGACATTTGCACTGGCACAAAATGGACTGGAATCAACATCCCTTGTTGGTGGAATGTCTTTGTGGAACCAAGTGCTTGGTGCAACTACCCTAAAGGAAAACGACGTCACCATTATCCAAGTAGAAAAAATCGGCAAAGGTTGCCTGTCCCATATTATTGGCTCAGATGGAGAGGCAGTCGTAATCGATCCTACACATCCAGCAAAAAAATATACAGAATTTGCACAAAAAGAAAATCTCAAGATTACCAAGGTAATTGACACACATCAACATGCAGATCATGTTTCCGCCGCAAAAGATTTGGCGCAGATAGCTGGTGCAAAACTATACCTCAGCAATCTAGAAGAATACAAAATCGAAAGCGAGAAAATTGAAGATGGAAGCACAATCCAATTTGGCACAAAGCAACTCAGAGCAATACATACGCCTGGACATACGCCTGGTGGGATGTCGTTTATCCTAGATAGTAAGTATGTGTTTTCTGGCGACATTTTGTTTGTGGAGGGAATTGGAAGGCCGGATTTGAGAGATCAAGCAGAAGAATTTGCAGTAAAACTCTACGACACCTTACACAACAAGATACTGAAATTCGGAGACGACACCAAAATATTTCCAACCCATCATGGTGAAGGATTAAGTCCAACCAAAGGTGGATTATTCTACACCACGGTGCAGAACGCCAAAAAACTACCATTACTAGACTTGGGTCAGGCCGAGTTTGTATCCAAAGTAGTAAGCATTACAACTCCTAGGCCATTGAACTATTCTATGATAATTAAGATTAACAAGGGCGACATCTCAATAGCACCAGAACAAATTCCAGACTTGGAGATGGGTCCTAACAGATGCAGCATCAGGATGTAATTGAGCACCTTCAAGTGCCTTTCCGTATCACAACCATTTGCCGAGCTTATCATCAAGGGTCAAAAAACAATAGAGCTTCGACACTGGAATACTAATTATCGTGGAGAATTTCTTATTCATTCTCCATCCAAAATCAACCTAGATGATTGTAAAAGGCTAGGAATTGAACGTCACTCTCTAGTCACAGGAGCAATAATCGGCAAGGCTACTATTTATGATACAAAAAGATACCAGACCAAAAAGGAATTTGCATCTGATAAAAAGCATCATTTTGCTGCAGACGGTTATTTTACAGAAAAAACATTCGGTTTCTTTCTAAAAAGTTTCAAAGAATTCAAGATTTCAATTCCTGCAAGGGGGCAACTTGGGTTTTTTGACATAGAATTACAGAGTTCAGTTGCTAAGGAAGATGAAATTACATCAGAGATCTTTGATGAGGAATACCGTACTCGGTGGATTAATCACCACTAGCTAAATCCAGCACCAAACTTGTCGCCATCCTGTAGCGGATCGACATCTTTGGCGTTCTTTAGTGTCAGATACAAAAATGTCTCATTTACTAACTGTACAGAATCATCACCAGTCAGATGAAATTCTTTTTGCGCAAAATCATAGTATTTCTGCAGTTTTTTCTGATCTTGTTCGTGAATTGAGATATTGTCTTTGGTCAAAAGTTCAGCTATCTCCATGATTTGGATATTGCGTGCCTCATCATCCATGATACGGTAATGTTTGAGTGGTTTTTAAGCAGTTGTAAGATTATTGTTGGCTTTGTTGCAATTTGTCCCAGTCTGCCAAAAATGCCTTGAGGCCGTTATCAGTCAACGGGTGCTTGAGCATTTTGCCCAGAACGTCTGGTGGTAACGTCACAACGTCTGCACCAATCTTTGCTGCCTCTACTACATGCATTGGGTGCCTTACGCTAGCTACAAGAATTTGTGTCTTAAAATTGTAATTTGAGAAAATTTGTTTTATTTCTGCAATGAGTGCCATTCCGTCTTGGCCAACATCATCCAACCTTCCAATAAATGGACTGACATATTTTGCGCCTGCCTTTGCAGCCAAAATTGCTTGGTTTGGTGAAAATACCAGTGTGACATTGACAGGTATGCCTTCTGAAGAAAAGCTCTTGCATGCCTTGAGGCCGTCTGAAGTCATTGGAACCTTTATGACAACATTTGTGCCATATTTTTTGAGTTTGTGTCCTTCATCCATCATTCCTGCATAATCAGTTGCAACAACTTCAAGGCTTACGTCGCCTTTGATTATTTTGGTTATCTCTTCCATTGCTTTTTGCGGATCTCCGCCTTCTTTTGCCAACAAGGATGGATTGGTAGTAATTCCATCAAGCAGTCCCATGTCATTGTATTGTTTTATTGATTGTAGATTAGCAGTATCAAGAAAGATTTTCATTTTTTGTTACCCAATAAGTCCTTGACTGCTTTTGCTATATTAATTGATGTTATGCCGTGCTTTTCCAAAAGCTGTGGAATCTCCGCATCGCGTGCAGACTCACCAAACTTGTCATTGACACCAATTCTTTTGATTGGTACTGGATACAACTCGGATATGATTTCAGATACTGCCGAGCCAAATCCTCCCATTATATTGTGCTCTTCACTCGTCACAATGCATCCAGTTTCCCTGGCAGACTTTTCCAGTAATTCAGTATCAATTGGCTTTATTGAAAACATGTCAATTACTTTGCAAGAGACTCCTTCTTGCTTTAGAGATTCTGCTGCATCTAGTGCCATCTTTACTGTAAGGCCGCACGCAGCTATGGTACAATCGGAGCCTTCTCTCATTACAATTCCCTTTCCTACCTCAAATTCCTGCGAGTCTTGGTGCACAACTGGGGATGCAGATCTGGTCAGTCGCATATAGTGCGGGCCATATCTTTGAGAAATTATCCAAGTAAGCTTTGACACTGCTATCGTATCTGCCGGAACAAGTACTGTCATGTTTGGCATGGAACGCATTATCGCATAATCTTCAATTTGTTGATGTGACCCACCGTCTGCACCAACGGAGATTCCGCCGTGTGATACCACCAGTTTTACGTTTAGACCTTTTTTGTCTCCAGGAGAAGGATACGCTATTGCGTTTCGGATTTGGTCGACACACCTGCCTGGGAGAAAGATCGCATATGTACTTGCAAACGGAATTTTTCCGGAAAGTGCAAGTCCAGCGGATACTGAAACTAGGTTTGCTTCGGCTATTCCAACATTAAAGAACCGGTTAGGGAATTTTTTGCCAAAATCTGCTGTTTTTAGGGAGTCGGTAGTGTCTGCGCCCAAAACCACGACATCTTGGGTTTGCTCTCCAATCTCCACTAGGGCTTTGCCATATGCTGTTCGCATATCAGTCATATCGCCAATCATGCGTAGCCAAGCTCCCTCGATATGGTGTTAAGTTGGTTCTTTTTCTCTCCAATCACATGTAGATCTATCCATTTTTCGACAAGTTCTTTGCCTCCAAGCTCAAACGTTTTTTGGATTAGCATTTTGCGCCTTGCGTAGGCAATTTTGTTTCTAAATTCTCGAATTACTCCACGAACGTCATGTTGTCCAATTATCGCGCTTCCCCCAACAAATGCACGCGCACCATCTGCAAAACACGTCCCAATATTATCCAGCGTGACGCCGCCGTCGGCTTCGATGTATCCATCAAAGTCGTGCTGACCTAGAATTTGGTTTAATCGCCGCATTTTTTCATGTGTTGCTTCGATGTATTTTTGACCAGATTTGCCAGGAACCACAGACATTACTATGATTTGGTCCAGCTTTGGTATGAACGGTAGTGCCCACTCTGGTATTTCTGTATCAGGGTTTATTGCAAGGCCTACACCTACTTGATTTGCCAAGAGTGTGTCATGTATTTGCCCAAAGCTTGACGCATCGCAAACTTCGGCGTGAACAGTTATGATATCAGAGCCGGCATCAACATAATCTTTGACGTATTTGACTGGTTCGTTTATCATCAAATGCGTATCAAAAGGTATGACCGTTAACGGTCGTAGTTCTCTGATTTTGTTATGATCAAATGTCTTGTTTGGAACGAACAACCCATCCATCACATCTAGGTGAATGTAATCGGCCCTTCCATTCACACACCGCTTTACCTCGTTTTCAAGATTATTCATGTCACCAGCTATGATAGATGGTGCAATCATCGATTGGGAGTCAATTTCCATGTCGATGATTGGGACGAGTTCCTTTTTTGGAGCCTGGCCGTGCCACTTAGGGTTATCCTCCATGTGCTCGACTCCTTTTCCCTTGATGGTTCTTGCAATTATTATGGATGGTGCACCCTTGGTTTGAGTTGCCTTGTTGATTGCATGGTCTAGTTGTTCTATTCTATGGCCGTCGATTTCTAGCACATTCCATCCAAATGACCGCCACTTGTCTCCAGTCTTCCATCTGCTTGCATCCTTCCACATTTCAGATAGGTCATCGCCCGCAAGTTCCTCATCTAGCGGCATGATTTTTTCCGTGTACGAGTCTTGTTGTATAAAATTTCTATCCAATATTGCAGTTAGATTGTCAACTTTGTATTTTGCTGCCGTCATTGCCGCTTCCCAGACTTGGCCTTCGTCTGTTTCTCCATCGCCCATTACAGTAAAGATTCGTGTTGGTTTTCCGTCAATTCTTGCAGCAAGTGCTGCACCAATTGAAAACGACAAGCCGATTCCTAGTGAGCCACCACAAAACTCTACTCCTGGGCACTTGAGATCAGGATGTCCTTGCAGCTTACTTCCAAATTTTCGTAGTGTGTCTAATTCCGATATATCAAAATAACCAGCCAGTGCCATGTTTGAGAATAATCCGGGCGAAGCATGGCCCTTGGATAGAACAAGTTTGTCACGGTCTTGCCAAGATGGGTTTTTTGGATCATATCTCAGATATTTGAAAAATATACATCCCATTATTTCTGCCATAGAAAAAGAGCCTCCAGGATGTCCAGAACCGGCAGTCGATGTGGCGTGAATTACAAGTTTGCGCGCTCTTCTAACATTTTTTTTTATTGTATAGTAATTTAGGCCCATTTCAATCAAGCATAACTGGTAAAGTCATGTTTTGAGGCTGCTTCCAGATTAAATAAAAAGCTATTTTCTGCTCAATGCTTTAATCTCGATCAGGCTGTATGATATTGTGGATCTGAACAAATTAACTCCGCTTGTAATTTACGACAATCAGTGCTATCTTTGCACCAAATTCGCAAAGGCTGTTAACTTTTTTGCAAGAGGAAAATTATTGCTAGTTGGTCACTATACTGAGCTGGGAGAAAGATTACGAAAAGAAATCCTTGACTCTAGTGCTCTGGAGATGTTTTGGTTTGTAGATAGAAAAACAGCGTACGGAGGACGGGCTGCACTGATTCCTCTGATTTGTTGCATAATACTATCCAAGGGAACAGGAAATAAAGAATCTGTGAATATCAATTCTTGCAGTATAGAATGCAAAAATGCCAAGGCTGTCTTTGTGCGCTCTGCTAGCCTCATCACAAACAGTAAAAAAATTTCAATTGGCACCACATGAAGGTCATTAATTTCACCAAAAGATCTATCAACTCACCCAGAGTTTTCCATACAGTACTTCTAGTCCAGAACAATTGTGTTAGACAAACCAGCTGAAGAAAAGAAGATCTTTTCGCATGATATGTATTTTGTACTTGACTAGTTTTTGGTACAAATCAACTATTTATCAATAAGCCCAAAAGTTAATAGAGACAAAAAAGGCGATGCAAACTTGTGTTTGTAAAAGCAGAAAATACTGATCCTGCCAAGAAAAAAATAAAATTACTTTGCTATTTTGTCGCAGAAAATTCAGACTTGCCTCTAGGATTTCCAAAACTGAATCAAAAACTGGTCGATTCAACAAAAAATGCAATCAAGGAAACCAAGGCAAAACTGGGCGCAATCTCAATTATCCATACACATGACATGATTCCGGCGCAGAGAATTCTAATTGCTGGCCTTGGTCCCAGACACAAAATCACTCATGAATCTTTGAGGTTAACGTCCGGCAAGATTGCAAAAAAAGCTAGCGAGATAGGCCTAGATCAATATGCGATAGTTGTTCCGGGCGGACTGCCAGTCGACCCCAAGGTAACAATTGAGGCAATAGTGGAAGGCTCAAGGCTTGCTCTGTATTCATTTGAAAAGTACAAAAAAGAAAAGAAAAAAGTTCCAAATCTCATAATAATATCGCCTGATGCTAAAGCACCGCAAATAGTATCAAAGGCAAATATTGCATCGGAAGGTGTCATATACTCTAGAGAAATTGCAAATCTTCCTCCAAACGAATGCAATCCTGCACAACTGGCAGGCTTGGCAAAAACATTGTCATCAAAGAACAAGCTAAAGTGCACCGTATTATCAAAGGCAGAACTAAGGCAGAAGGGATTTGGTGGAATTACGGCAGTAGGACAAGGAAGCAAAAACGAACCAAAACTCATCATATTAGAATACAATGGCAAAAAAGAAGTCAAACCGACCATACTGGTAGGAAAGGCAGTCACGTTTGACACCGGTGGGATTTCGATAAAGCCTGCAGACAAAATGGACGAAATGAAATTTGATAAGTGTGGTGGATGCACCGTACTTGGAATAATGAAGGCTGCATCGGAGCTAAAGCTTCCGGTAAATCTGGTCGGAATTGTGCCATCAGTTGAGAACATGCTTAGCGGAGAATCGTATAGACCAGGCGATATCATAAGACTATACGATGGAAAAACTGCAGAAATTCTAAACACGGATGCAGAGGGGCGCCTCATCCTATTTGATGCACTATCCTATGGCATCAAAACTTACAAGCCAAAGGAGATAATCGACTTTGCAACGCTGACAGGCGCATGTATTGTGGCACTAGGCGCAAATGTAGCAGGTCTAGTCAGCAACAACAAAAAAATCGCAGACAAGATTGCAAAATCGTCTCAAAACACTGGAGAGCAGGTCTGGCAGCTTCCAATCAATGATGATTACATGGACATGATAAAATCAGACTATGCGGATATCAGAAACACGGGTCCTGGCAGAGTTGCCGGAACAATTACTGCAGCTGCGTTTTTGGCAAACGCCGTAGGTAACACGCCTTGGGTACATTTTGACATTGCAGGAACCGCGTGGATGCAAACGGGTGCCAAGGAAAAATCTTACAATCCAAAAGGTGCAACCGGATTTGGCGTGCGACTAATGCTGGATTATCTTAGTAGCCCCTAGAGTTTCTGTCAGGGGTTCCGCCATTCGGATTTCTAAAGTTGTGCTTTTCCATCATGTGATTCATGAACCTAATGTCGTTTTCTAGTTGTGCACCGCAAACTGAACATGTTGGCATGGATATGGTAAAAAATCCACAGTATAAGAATTTGATTAAAAGATGCCAGCACCACTACTTCCCAAGGGCTCTCGCACCTTAGTAACACAGTGGCGACATTAGGTTTGACTTCCAGGTTCGGAAAGAGACTGGGTCGCGCCCTAACGCTGTGGCCGGCTTGAATGTCTTGGTCTGATTGTTCTGTATTAAGATTACGACTAGTCCCGAATGAGGTATAAATTGACCAGATCAGAGAATACACCATGACGCATCGAGTAGCGGTACTAGACAAGGAATTATGCCAGCCAAAAAAGTGTGGCCTAGAGTGCATCAAGTACTGTCCTGTCAACAAGTCAGGCGCTGACTGTATCATACTAAATGAGGAGATAAAAAAAGCGCAAATAGACGAGGACATTTGTAATGGGTGCGGAATCTGCGTCAAAGTATGCCCGTTTGAGGCAATCACAATAGTAAATCTGGCAACAGAATTAGGGACAGATAAGATTCACCAGTATGGGAAGAATTCATTTCGACTATACAAATTACCTACGCCAAAAAAAGGTGAAGTTGTAGGATTATTGGGAAGAAACGGTATGGGAAAAAGCACGGTTGTTTCCATTTTGTCCGGCAATCTTAAGCCAAACCTTGGCAACTATGATTCCCCACCAGAATGGGACCAAATACTGAAGAGATTTGCAGGAACTGAGCTAAAGGAGCACTTTGAGAAAATAAAAAACCAAGAGATAAGGGCGGCAATAAAACCACAACAAGTCTATAACATTTCCCAGGTCTTTGACGGGACTGGAAAAGAGTTACTGGACAAATATGATCAGAGGGGAGTCACAGGGTATTTGGTAAAGGAGCTTGGCCTGCAAAATTCACTAGAGCATCACGTAAAGGAATTATCTGGTGGAGAGCTGCAAAGAATTTCTGTTGCAGCTGTTGCCTCAAGGGAATCTGATTTTTACTTTTTTGACGAGCCTTCATCGTACAATGACGTATTTCAGAGAAGGGGAGTCGCACGCGTAATACACAGCTTGGCAAACATTGGAAAATCAGTAATGGTGGTAGAACATGACTTGACTCTGCTTGACTTTTTGTCCGATTATATTGAAATTTTGTATGGCGAACCTTCTGCATACGGAATTGTGTCTGGGATATTATCAACAAAAGTTGGAATCAATGTATTTTTGGACGGATATCTTCCAAACGAAAACGTCAGGTTTCGTGACAAGAAATTCAGCTTTGATGTGTCCACGTCTGCTGAAGACTTTGAGAAGGGCGAAGTTCTAATCAAATATCCAGCACTAAAGCGAAACTATCCTGCATTTTCTGTCTCTGTCGAGCCAGGCCAAGTAAGGAGAGGTGAAGTCATGGGAATAATGGGCGCAAATGCTCTTGGAAAGACAACCATGATGAAGATGATTGCGGGAGTCGAAAAGCCAGATGAAGGAACAGTTGACAAGGTGATTACAATATCTTACAAGCCACAGTATATTCCAAACGACTATGATGTCGAGGTGTTATCAGTACTTGACAAGGCAAACGGCGGCCCAATATTTGGAAGCATAGAAGAAGAGCAGATCGTCGATCCACTAAAGATAAAAAAACTGTACAACAAGTCAATCAAGAATTTATCAGGCGGAGAACTGCAAAAGGTGGCAGTTGCCACATGCCTTCTCAAAAAAGCAGACGTCTACGCACTAGATGAGCCATCGGCGTTTTTGGATGTAGAAGATAGAATTGCAATTGCCAAATTCATCCAGAGATTCGTAAGATCTTTTGCAAAATCAGCCATCATAATAGACCACGACATTCAGCTAATGGACTTGATTTCCGATACTATGGTAATCTTTGAGGGAGAGTCCGGAAAATCTGGCCATGGCACAACGGCAATGAGTAAAGCAGATGCAATGAATAGATTCCTCAATTCCTTAGACATTACATTTAGGCGGGACGAGCAGACCCTACGGCCACGAGTAAACAAGTCAGGAAGCAGGTTGGACAAGCAACAAAAAGACTCGGGCCAGTTTTACTATAAGCATTGACTCGAATGCTAAAAAAAGCACTGGAAGGTGTGCTAAATCCAACAGAGGCATCCGATCTGTATTCCGCATTTGATCAGATAGGCGACATCATCATAGTCAGGATTCCTGATTCCCTATTATCAAAGAAAAAGATAATCGGCCAGACATTGTTGGAATCGGTGCATCCTGCACGCTCGGTTTTTTACCAGAGTTCCGATGTCTCAGGCGACTTTAGGACAAGAAAGCTAGAGGTAATTGCAGGTGAAGATAAAACCGAGACTGAATACCGCGAACATGGTTGTAGATTCAAAGTGGATGTGGAAAAGGCGTTTTTCTCGCCAAGACTATCCACTGAAAGAAAGAGAATAGCTGATCTAGTCCAAGACGGGGAGGTCCTAATCAACATGTTTGGCGGAGTCGGTATGTTCTCCATAGTTGCCGCTAAGGCAAAAAACTGCACAGTGTACAATATCGACCTAAATCCGCATGCTTCCAGATTATGCGAGGAAAGCGTCAAGCTGAACAAAAAGCTCAAGGGTAAAATAATATCCATAAATGGAGATGCAGCCCAAGTTGTAAGGGAACAGCTCTGCGACAAGGGAGACAGAACCCTGATGTTGCTTCCCGAAAGATCCGATGAATTTTTAGACTCTGCTGTTCTTGCCACAAAGTCGGGCGGAATAATTCATTATTATTCACATCAGCATGCCGACAGGCGTCAAAACTCTGCCGAACTATCAAAGAAACACTTTTTGCAAGTAACGCCGGTAAAGGCAGAAACAATTGGGGGAAGAATGGTGCGGGCAGTAGGTCCTCGATACTACCAAACAGTAGTGGATGTCAAAATTACAAAATAATTATTTATCGTCAGGTAGAATAGAAGACGGCGACGACTTTGTAGTTGCCATCATGTAGCCAATCCAGGATATCACACCAAGGATTCCGCCTGCAATCATCAGTACCGATAATTGTAATACTATTGGACTCCACTCGGAGAGCATCAGCAAATACGCATAGACAAAAAACCCCCCTATGCAGGAACAAAAGATCAAAATTCCAGTCATCTTACGCCTATTCATTTAGCTGAACACTTGATTGTAAGTATATGAATCTAATATGTAAATTCGATGGCCATCAAAAAGGCATCCTCACCATCCCTATAGTATGCCTTGAGTCTCTGCTTTATGACAAATCCTATTTTTTCGTACAATCGGACTGCATCGCCGTTGCTACACCTGACCTCCAAATACAGTTCGTCGCATCTCTTTGACTTGATACCCTGGATGCATTCTTCTATGATTGCCTTGCCCAGCCCCTGCTTTCTGTACTCTTCTAATACTGCAACAGAGACCACGTGTCCCTTTTTGACAAAGCCAAGCTTTTTGAAATTTGAAAATCCATATTCTGTCTTACACATGATGTATCCTACTAGCTTGCCTTGGTGTTCTGCAACTAGGAATGCTTCCGGTAGTTCTGCTAGGAGACTCTCATAGAAATAATCTGAATAATGCTCTGGCAGAGTCTTGAGATTTATCTCCATTACAGGGATTAGGTCGCCCAGCTCGCAGTGTCGGATTATGTAATCTCCAGTCTGGTGGTTGATTATCTGCAATGTAATATTCTGGAATAATCGATATTTAACGTTAAAGCAGAATTATACAAATCAATTAATGCCCAGATTATGCTTTGACGTATGATGAGCGAGCCTACGCAAGAAGACGTAATTGCCATTGTATCGTCCGTGTTTTCCATTCAGGCAGTATCTGTAACACTTGAGAAAATGGAGTTTGAGATATCAGATTACGACTCGGAAAAATTTGTCGGCCTCGCGCAAAGACTGGAAAAAATAGGAATTGTATGTTTTGTGCAAAAACACTCTACCAGCATAGTAATCCAGGCAAACAGACTTCCACCAGAATCGAAAAAGAAAAAATTCCTTTCGCGCGCCTGGCTACAGAGAATTCTGTTTTGTGTCGTGGTAGTATTTGCCATGATTGATGGCTACTACAAGACTATAGGTGCAAACAGCCTGACTTACATCGGAGACCCGCTTGATTTTGCTGTATTATACACGATATCGCTTATTGGTATACTTGGCGTACACGAGGCAGGGCACTTAGTTGCGGCAAGATGGCACAGAATACGCACGACTTGGCCGTACTTTATTCCTGGAATTCCCGTGTTTGGCCTAGTTCCGACATTTGGTGCAGTAATCCAATCCCGTGGCTTGATGGTTAATCGCAACATCATTTTTGATATTGCAATTGCAGGTCCCATCGCGGGCCTAGTTGTTGCTGTGTTGGTGTCGTTCTACGGTGCTTATACTTCGCCGATTTTGGAACCCAGCATTTCTGATGGAGTTGACGGCTTACGTAAGCTTGACGACAGCATTTTCATGCAGATAGCGCTCGGTGTGTTTGGAAAAGCAGGATCCGACGTTGAGGTGCTAATGTCGCCTGTGATGTTTGCGGCATGGATTGGGTTTTTGATCACATTTTTGAATTTATTACCAGCATGGCAGCTTGACGGGGGTCACATGGCACACGCAATGTTTGGCCAAAAAATCCACAGAATTGCCACCTATGCAAGTGTTGGTATTTTGTTTTTGCTTCGATATGAGATGATGGCAATATTCATTTTGATATTTAGTATGAGAAACATGAGTGTGAGACCGCTAGATGACGTCTCACCATTATCCAAGAACAGAAGGCTACTCTATATCATGGTAATAGCATTAGCTGTATTGTGTGCTCCTTTGCCGTTCTCAATTTGGCCCTAGAAGGATTCTTGCACCATCCGGCACAATTGATACCTTTTGTCTTGCGCCTTGGTGTTTTAGGACGTATTCCAGAGTTTCCTTGACGCCGTCAAACAATTTCATGTTTAGTTTTTTGATGTAAAATTCTGGTAAAACAGATACAATTCCTATTTGGATCTTTTTTTGAATCTCTGATATGTATAGTAAATCCTCCATCCCGTCTACATATTTTGCCGGCTTTTGCAGCCTCTCTATACTCATCCTACCTTCAATGTACTGTCGTATTGCCTCAGAGCCTATTCCTGCCCTGCACTCGCCAAGCAGAATAGCTAGGCCTTCGTCACGTATTGTGGTATAACAGTTCCAAAGCGAGCCTATGGACCTACCAAGCGTGTCGTTGCTTGCGTCCTTGCCTGTGCTGATTAGCAGGGTTCGGTGCTTTTCTATGGATTTTGCAAATGTTGCCATTGTTTTTGATATTGTACCCGTATTGGAAGGATGGCCTATTGCAAGATCTGCAATTCCCTTGTTGTGTGATACAATTTCTATTGCAGAAATATCAAATGTACCTGCAAAGGACTTGGCTACTTCCATTGGTTGTGTTTCTTTTCCTGGATTAGGGAGGTTGCCTTGTCTTTTCTCATATGCGGACAGCATCTGGTCCTTGCCAAATTTTCGCAATAGTTTTGTAGATATAGTGTCAAAGCCGAACAGGCCGTCAAACTCCATTTCTCCTACAAAGACCAGATTGGAGTCAACATTTTCAATTCCTTCAAACGCCAAAACCTGACTTTCCGGAGGGAGGCTTGATCTAACTATATTCATGAATTGCTTGTCTGCAAACACTTTAGGTCTAGGGGCTGATTTTTGCGTACATTTCTCAAATATTATAGATAATGTTTTTTGGATTGCCTGGGTGTAATTTAGTACAACTAGTGTAATTGGTTTTGTTATGTCTAGTCCATCCAGTCTTTCAGATATTTGTGAGTCATCCAATACTGGAGAGTCGAGCTCGATTTTTTGGTCCAGGTTTTCTGCCTTTATATCAAGGACAACATCGGTGGCTCCATAGTTTAACCAAATTTCAGGCATAATACCCCCACAAAACAAAGCAAAATAAATCCAGTTTAGTAAATTTTGGTATGGAGTTTGTAAAAGAGTTTGCAACGTTTTTGCACCAAAACGGCATAATCAAGTTTGGCGACTATACCCTGGCAAGTGGCAAGAAAAGCTCCTACTATGTAGATTTGAGACTAGTTCCTAGCTATCCGCACCAGTTCAGGCGCATGATTAAGCACTTGCAGCGCCTGATATCAGAGCAAATCGGCTTTGATGGTATTGATTCTGTTGCGTCCGTGCCTACGGGCGGTCTAGTCATTGCGTCGTCCTTGGCATACGAGCTGGTAAAGCCTCTAGTGTATGTAAGATCACAGGCAAAGGACTATGGAACTGGCCAGCTAGTAGAAGGCATTGTTAAGTCTGGTGATAGAATCCTTCTGATAGATGATGTTGCAACAACCGGTGGTTCTATCATAAATGGAATCAAGGAGCTCAAAAAGGCAGGTGCCAAAATTACAGATGCCTATGTTATAGTAAACAGATTAGAGGGAGCTGAGAAGAATTTGTTGCAGGAAGGAGTCACTTTACATCAAATCTTTGATGTAATACAGGTTGCCAAAATTTTGCACGAGCAAAAGCTAATCGATGATTCTGTTTTGGACAAGGTAAAAAGTCAGGTCCGGTCCTAGTCGTATATCATTAGCTTTTTGTCTTCTAGGGTGTTGTGTAGATTATTTACCGAGCGGTAAACATCGGATTCCTTTTTTGCTCCGGTACATACCAATTTTCCTGATGCAAATAAGAGTACCACTGTTTTTGGGTCAAGCATCCTATGGATTAATCCAGGAAATTGCTCTGGCTCGTACATACTTCGCGGCAATATCCTAGCTGCTTGCTCTAGGTGAATTTTTCCGCCAAGATTTCCAGATGCTACTATATTTTGTACGGTTACTACTGCATTATTTTTTATTTTGATTCCACCCTTTTTTAGCTGGGCTACAACAGAGTTTACAGCTTTGACTGCCATCTCTTCTGATTTTCCTCCGGTGCAGACCATCTTGCCTGATGAGAAAATCAGAGTAGCAGTCTTTGGGCTTTTGATTCTAAATACTAATCCAGGGAACTGTTCTGGGTTCCATTCCGTGTCTGGGAATTTTTTCGTGATTTCTGTCAGATCCAGCCTTTGCTCTATTGTGGCAGAGGCGACTACGTTTTCGATTGATACTATTGGTTTTGTTTGCGGCATCTTCAGCCTTTTTGCAAAACAGCCGTATTTATACTCAAATGAATTGGCAGCTCAGTCAAATGCCTTCACATCATTTTTCAGATATAACTCTGATTCTTCATTGCGGCCAAGTTCTATTCTATTGGGACTTCTTTTATTGATTGTCCCCCCGCGTGTGATTTTTCGATGTATACAAACTCGTTAATTTTAGTGCCGTATTGGCACCATGATAGATGGATTACACCCAGATTGTGTGCAATGACTTGGAGCATTGTAGTATGGCAAATAACCTAGTCGCCACATCATGGTGCCATTTAATACTCAAAGCATGCGATTCGAGCATTTTGCCATGCATTGGATTTAGCAAAAAAAAATGGTGTCCCAATCAATGTCATATCCATACAAACGAAGACTAACGCAGGATTGAACAGTAGCACGCAAAGCAGATAAAAGATATTTCAGTCAGTCGAAAAGTAGTACTTCGAAGAATCTTCAAATTATTCGAAGTCCAAACCACCAAGTTTCAGATTCATCTAACATGTAGTTTCCTAGA
>Ga0194130_10000332_pt1 | contig 92454 bp, 104 predicted proteins | sample TA2KigsurfametaG_FD_160084 | JGI IMG/M metagenome (GOLD analysis project Ga0194130, IMG submission 160084) | Freshwater microbial communities from Lake Tanganyika, Tanzania - TA2015050 Kigoma 12 surface | ecosystem: Environmental > Aquatic > Freshwater > Lake | place: Tanzania: Lake Tanganyika... | reverse complement strand
ACGCCGACGGCTTCTTCTGGTTCTGCGGCCGTCGCAAGCAGATCATCGTGCACGACAGCTCCAACATCTGCCCCCAGGAGGTGGAGGAGGCCCTGGCGGAGCATCCGGCGGTGGATCTGGTGGGGGTGATCGGCATCCAGGATCCCGTGCACGGCGAGAACGTGCGGGCCTACCTCACCCTGCGCCCGGACCAGCCCGCCCCCAGCGAAGCCGAGCTGATCGCCTTCGCCCGGGCCCGGGTGGGCTACAAGGCGCCCGAGGAGATCCGTGTGCTCGAGGAGCTGCCCCTCACCCCCGTGGGCAAGACCGACCGGATGGCCCTGCGCCAGCTGGCGGCGGATGGGCTGCATGCCCATTGAGGCCTCCCTGCTCGACTGGATCGGCAACCGCGGGCGCCGCTGCAGCGTCGGCGAGGTGGCGGCCGGCACCGGCCTGTCCCTGCAGGAGGTCGAGCCGGCCCTGCTGGCCCTGGTGGCCGAAGTGTCCGGCCATCTGCAGGTGGCCGAGGACGGCACCCTGCTGTTCGTCTTCCCCCCCGCGCTGCGGATGCGGCTGCTGGCCCTCAGCGGCCGCCGGCGCCTGCAGGCCCGGCTGCAGTCGGCCCTGCGTCTGGCCGCCCGGCTGATCCGGCTCAGCTTCGGCCTGGTGCTGCTGCTGGTCACCACCCTGGTGGTGCTGATCCTGTCGGTGCTGCTGATCGTGCGGCTGTTCAGCAGCGACGACGGCGACGATGCCGGCCTGGCGTTGCTGCAGGGGCTGGCCCAGGTGCCCCTCTCGATCCTGGATCTGCTCGCCTCCGGCCTCCGGGCCCCAGCGCGCGGGGGCTCCTCCTCCGTCACGCCGCAGCAGCTGTGGCGCCTGCTCTGGGACCTGCCCGGCGAGGGCGCCGATCCGGCCGCCCTGGGCTTCCTCAGCGCCGTGTTCTCGATCCTGTTCGGCGATGGCGATCCCAATGCCCGCCTCGAGCCGCAGCGCTGGCGCCGCATCGGCGCCGTCCTGCGCAAGCGCGGAGGCGTGGTGATCGCCGAGGACCTCGCCCCGCTGCTCGATCTGCCCGACTGCCCCGCCGATCCCGACCGCCGCCGTGACCTCGCCGATGCCGCCATGCTGCCGGTGCTGCTGCGCTTCGACGGCCGCCCCGAGGTGAGCGAGGACGGGGACCTGATCTATGGCTTCCCCTCCCTGCCCGCCAGAGCCGCCAAGGTTGATGGGCCGGTGCCGCCCCTGCGGGAGCGGGCCTTTCGCTTCAGCCGGGCCGGCGTCGGCCAACGGGCCGCCTATGGCCTGATCGTCGGGGCCCTGCTGGTGCTCTCGCCTTGGCTGCTGGCGATCACGCCCGCCTGGCTGCCCCCCGTGGCTTGGCTGGCCCGGTTCGCCATCGGCTACGCCCTGTTGCTGCTGCTCCTGCCCCTGGCCCGCCTGCCGCTGCAGCACTGGCGCAACCGTGCCATCGCCGCCCGCAATCGACGCCGCCAGGCCTGGGCCCAGGCGGCCCGCCACGCCGATCCCCAGCTGAAGCGCCGCCGAGCCGCCGCCCGCCGACGGGGCGCCACCGAGGCCGGCCGGCCGGCGCCACGCGTCGTGTACGACAGCGGCCGTGATCTGCTGGAGCAGTCCATCGACGACCTGGCCGCTGGGCCCCGGCCGCCCGCCTGAGACAATCCACCCTCGCCTGTGCCCAGCGAAACCCATGTCCGTTCTCGGCAGAGAGGCGATCCTGCAGGCGATCGAATCGGGCGCGATTGGGGTCACGCCCTTCGTTCCCGAGCGGCTGGGCCCCGCCTCCCTCGACCTCACCCTCGCCCCCACCTTTCGGGTGTTCCGCAAGGTGCACGAGGTGATCGAGGTGCGTGAGCACACCGACTACCGGACGCTCACCGAGAAGATCGTGGTGCCCCCGGGCCAGCACATCCTGATCATGCCGGGCGAGACCGTGCTCGGCATCACCCAAGAGCGGCTGCGCCTGGGCCCCGGCCTGTGCGGCTGGCTGGAGGGCCGCAGCCGTTTCGCGCGGCTGGGCCTGATGGTGCACATCAGCGCCCCCTTCATGGGGCCGGGGATCGACAGCCAGCAGGTGCTGGAGATGAGCAACTTCGGTCCGGCTCCGCTCGCCGTGCATCCCGGCACCGCGATCTGCCAGTTCGTGTTCCAGAAGCTGCAGGGTATCGAGAGCTACGCCGGCCGCTTCGCCGGTCAGACGGAAGATTCCTTCTGACCATCCCTTGCGAGTTGCAGCAACAGCGGGTCGAGGGTGGCGGCGAAGGGATTCACCACCCGCACGCCCCGCCAGGTGAAGCCTGGATTCAGGTCTTCGCTGATCAACAGCCGAGCGCCGGCGTCGGCGGCCACGCTCAGCACGAGGGCGTCCCAGCTGCCGAGTTGGTGATCCACACACAGATCCATGGCCCCGGCCAGCGCCTTGGCCGTGGAATCCGCCACGGAAAAGGCATCCATCCAGCTCAGTACGGCATCCCGGGCCTCCCCGGGGCTGCGCCCGGCTTTGCCTGTGAGCACCCGGAACAGCTCACCGAGGCACTGCAGAGGGATCACCACATCGCCGTTCGCCAGCGCGGCCGGCATAGACCAGCACGTTGGTGTCCAGGGCGGAGCGCATCAGTCGTAAAGCTCGTCGCGCTTCCAGGCCCGGCCCCCATCGCTGGGCACCTGGTGGATGAGGCGCTGCAGCAGCCTCTCTCTGGCGGCCCCGTAGGTGGCCGCCGCCTGCTGGGCAGGGCTGACCGTGGCCACCGCCCGCCCCCTCGAGAGCACCGTGAAGCTCCTGCCGGCGGCGACCTCCCGCAGCAGACGGGAGAAGGAGCGGTTGGCTTCCGCTGCACTGATCACGGCCATCATCAAGGAGTGGTAGTGCTGATCACGACACAAGCTCCAGCTGGATGCAGCGTAGGAATCCACAGCTGCGTGGATCAGAAAATCCCCAGCGTCTTCTTCTTGCAGTAGCCCGCCCCGATGTTCATCCAGCCCGAGAGGCAGGGCTTGCCGTTGGTGGGCCGCACCTCGTAGTAGATGGGTGAATTGCAGTGCTGCTTGAGGTCGTTCACATACCCCAGCGGACATTCGTTGTAGCCCGGCAACTTGGGAATCCGCTTCTGAGCCAGTGCCGGGCCCGGGGTGAGCAGAGGAGCGGTCAGCAGCGGCAGGGCCAGCAGACCGGCGGCCAGGGCGAGGGGTGGTTTCGGCATCGTTCGACTCCTCACGTGTTCAGACCCTAGGAACCGCTGGCCGGCGGCGCCTTCGTGACGACGGGCTCATAGCCGAGGGGGAGAAGGTTCCAGTCGGCATTGAAGACATGCACACGCCGGGTGGCCTTGCCGCTCGTTTCGAATGGCAGGCCGGCATGGGCCCAGGCCAGGGCGCTGCCGGCCAGGTTGCGCACCGCGAAGCCCCGGCCCCTGAGCTCCCGGGTGTAAAGGCCGCTGCGCAGGCCGATGGTGCAGTACGGAACCACCAGCCAGGAGCGGTAGCGGGCGCTGTTGCGCTCGAAGTCCTCCTTGGTGATCGCGCCCGGCAGCATCGAGACGCGCCGTTCGTGCGGCTCGCGCACATCGACCAGCACCGCCGGCCGGTCCTTGGGCCGCGCCAGCCACTCGGCCACGGAGATCTCCGGCTGGCCGGGAAACAGCAGACGCTTCATGCCCCCGTAGCGGCGCCCCACTTCGGCCGCCAGCACGCTGTCGGCGGAGCCGGGGGCCGGCCCACCGCGGCCCACGCCGAGCCCGTGCAGCGCCAGCCCGATGGCGACGGCGGCCGTGGCGGCGACGCTGGTGGCGGCGATGGCCACGCGCCCCCGCCGGCGCCGGCCCGGGGCCGTCATCGCAAGGGGATCTCCTGGCACCGGCCGTTCCATGGGCCTAGCCTCGCGCAGGGGCGGCCGTGGCGGCGGTGCCCCGGTGCTGTGCCATGCAGTGCCATGCAGTGCCATGCAGTGCAGTGCCGTGTCGTTTCGCCCCTGGCCCCCAGACTGATCGTCACGACCTGCCCAGCGCGCGGGCACCCCAGCAACCCCATGTCCCCCCATCCCCTGCCGCCGATCGCCGGCCGTGAAGCCGAGATCCTGGCCCTCGTCCAGACGCCCGGGCCCGTGGCGCTGCCCCGCACCAACCTGCAGCTCGAGGCGATCAGCTCGGCCTTCGCCTGCGCGCTGCACATGCACCAACCCACGATTCCCGCCGGGGCGGACGGGGCGCTGATCTCGCACCTGCAGTACATGCTCGAGCACCCGGGCGAGGGCGACAACCACAACGCCGAACCCTTCGCCCACTGCTACCGGCGCCTGGCCGAGCTGATCCCCCAGCTGATCGCCGAGGGCGCGAACCCGCGGATCATGCTCGATTACTCCGGCAATCTGCTCTGGGGTTTCCAGCAGATGGGCCGCGACGACATTCTCGAAGCGCTCAAGTTCCTGGCCTGTGATCCCGCCGTCGTGCCCCATGTGGAGTGGCTCGGCACCTTCTGGAGCCATGCCGTCGCCCCTTCCACGCCGATCCCCGATCTGAAGCTGCAGATCCTGGCCTGGCAGCACCACTTCGCGGCCCTCTTCGGCAGCGAGGCCCTGCAGCGGGTGAAGGGCTTCTCGCCCCCGGAGATGCACCTGCCCAACCACCCCGACACCCTCTACGCCTTCGTGAGCGCCCTGCGGGACTGCGGCTACCGCTGGCTGCTGGTGCAGGAGCACAGCGTCGAGAATCATGACGGCAGCGGCCTCAGCCGGGAGCAGACGCTCGTGCCGAATCGGCTGGTGGCCCGCAGCTCCAGTGGCGAGGAGGTGTCGATCACGGCGCTGATCAAGACCCAGGGCTCCGACACCAAGCTGGTGGGCCAGATGCAACCCTGCTACGAGGCCCTGGGGCTGGGGCGGGTCTCCCTGGGCGACACGTCGGTGCCGGCGCTGGTGGCCCAGATCGCCGATGGCGAGAACGGCGGCGTGATGATGAACGAGTTCCCCCCCGCCTTCCTCCAGGCCCACCGGCGCCTCGCGGCCCAGGACGGCGGCGACGCCGGCACGGTGGCGATCAACGGCAGCGAATATCTGGAGTTGCTCGAGGCCGCCGGGGTGGGCGAGGCGGCCTTCCCGGTGATCCAGGCGGTGGGGCAGCAGCGGCTGTGGCAGCGCGTCGGCGCCGCCCCCACCCCCCAGGCCGTGGAGACGGCCATCGCCGAACTGGCCGCCAGCGACTCCTCCTTCTCGATGGCAGGCGCCTCCTGGACCAACGACCTCAGCTGGGTGGAGGGCTACGCCAACGTGCTGGAGCCCATGAACCAGCTCAGCGCCCGCTTCCACCAGGTGTTCGATCCCCTGGTGGCCGAGGATCCCGCCGTGACCCGGAGCGAGCCCTACCAGGAGGCCCTGCTCCACCTGCTCCTGCTGGAGACCAGCTGCTTCCGCTACTGGGGCCAGGGCACCTGGACCGAGTACGCCCGCGAGATCCACCGGCGCGGGGACGCGGCGATCGCCAGGGGCGCCTCAGCCCTGGCCGCCGTCGGCTGAAGCCCCTTCCGGGAGCGGAGCCACTTCGGGGAAGTACCTGGCCATGCAGGCATTGCAGACGCCGTGGGAGAACTCGACGTTGTCGTGGCTCTTGATGAAGGACTCCACGGTCTGCCAGTAGCCCTGGTCGTTGCGGATGCCCTTGCAGTAGGAGCAGATCGGGATCAGGGTTTCCATCACCTCGATGCGCTCCAGGGCGGCGGCCAGCTGGTCGGAGATCCGCTTCAGCTCCAGCTGCAGCACCACCTGGTGGGCCAGGGTCTCGAGGGCGCGGATCTGCAGGTCGCTGAGCTCACGGGGCCGTTGATCGATGACGCAGAGCGTGCCGATCTTGGCCCCGCCCGGTGTGCACAGGGGCACCCCCAGGTAGAAGACGATGTTGGGTTCGCTGCACACCAGCGGATTGTCCCGGAAGCGTTCGTCCTGGCGGGCATCCTTCACCACGAGGGTCTGGTCGCCGAGAATCGCGTGGGCGCAGAAGGACACCTCCCGGCTGGTTTCGTTCACCGCCAGGCCCACCTTGGATTTGAACCACTGACGATCGGCATCCACCAGGCTGATCAGGGCGATCGGCACATCACACAACTGGGCAGCCAGGAAGGTGATGTCGTCGTACGACTGCTCGCTCGCCGTATCGAGGATGCGGTAATCGTTCAGGGCCTCCAGTCGGGCCGCCTCGCGGGGAGCCACGTTCGCGCGCATGGGGAGCCCCTGCCTCTGAGTAAACGTAGGCAAGCCTTTCGGGGCCCCCACCGCGGTTCACATCTCCTCACACCCTTCGGCCCTGGGCGCCGGGCTGCAGGCGAACGGGGGTGCCGACCGGGTAGACCAGGATTGTGCCGTGCGCTGAGGACTCCTGGCTGGTCCGTTCTCCCGTCTGTTCGGCCGCTTTCCGTGGTCTGAACGCCTCAGCAGCGATCCCGCCCCCGGATGGAGCCGCCAGCGGATTCGCGGCGAGAGCGTGCTGCTGGCCGCCATGATCTTCGCCGTCGCGGGGGTGGCCCTCAGCGCCAACTATGTGAGCGCCACCCGACTGCTGCGCAACCAGGTGCGCGACAACCTGAACAACCTGGTGAGCGTCGCCGCCAGCACGATGGATCCGGCCCTCGTCTCCGCCATCACCCGGCCGGAGCAGACGGGAAATGCGGACTACCGCCGCGCCACCGCACCCCTGCTGCGGCTCCGCAGGCTCGTGCCTGACATCTATTACGCCTACGTCTTCATCGCCACGCCGGAGGGGCTCCGCTACACGCTCGACAGCACCTACTACATCCAGAACCCCGGCGCCCCCGCCAGCGCCGTCAGCGTCGGTGACCTCTACGTCGATCCCTCCGACGATGCGCTGCGCGCCGCCCGTAGCGGGGTGGTCACCGTCAGCAGCAGGCCCTACACCGATGCCTTCGGGTCCTTCATGAGCGGCTTCGCCCCCATCCGCGACCGCGACGGGGTGCTGGTGGGTTTCGTCGGGATCGACATCTCGCTGGCCCAGCTGCAACACAAGGAGCTGCCCCTGCAGCTCACCTATCTGCTGGGCCTTCTCGGCAGTGCCGGGTTCTCGGTGCTGGCGGCCAACTTCCATCGCCGCTCCCTCAAGGCCCGCGCCAGGGCCTTCCAGGCGATGGCCTCCGCCGAACGGGCCAAGACCACCTTTCTCGCCACCCTCAGCCACGAGATCCGCACCCCGCTCAACGGGGTCATCGGCATGACCGGACTGGTGCTGGCCACGGAGCTCTCGGCGCAGCAGCGGGAATGCCTCGACATCGTCCACAGCTCGGGCGAATCCCTGCTCACCCTGCTCAACGGCATCCTCGACTTCACCAAGATCGAGTCCGGTCACCTGGAGCTGGAGCTGGCCCCCTGCCGGCTGCGCCCCCTGCTGGAGGAGACCATCGCCGCCTGCTCCAGCCTCGCCCGGGTCAAGTCGATCGACCTGGCCCTGGTGATGCCGCCGGAGCTGCCAGAGGCCGTTGTGACCGACGCCATCCGCCTGCGCCAGATCCTGCTCAACCTGATCGGCAACGCCATCAAGTTCACCGATGCCGGCAGCGTCGTGGTCTCGGTGGCGGCCGGGGCTCCTGCGGAGAAGGCGGGGACGATGCTGCTGGAGTTCGCCGTCGCCGACACCGGTGTCGGCATCGCCGCCGACCAGCTGGAGCGGTTGTTCCAGCCCTTCTCCCAGCTGGGCACCACCGCCAACGCCCCCCAGGCGGGCACCGGCCTTGGGCTGGCCATCTGCCGGCAGTTGGTCACGGCCCTCGGCGGCACGATCGACGTGGAGAGCGCCCCCGGCCAGGGCAGCGTGTTCCGCTTCCGCCTGCCGGTGCAGCCAGCGGCCGCCGCGGCCGCCCCCGCTCCCGCCGCTCCCGCCCCGGCTGACCCCCCGGCGCTGCCGCCCGCCGATCCGTTCGCGGCTCGGCATCCCCTGCGCATCCTGCTGGTGGACGACAACGCCGTGAACCGGCGCCTCTGTGAGCTGATGCTGCGGCGCCTCGGCTACGAGCCCGAATCCGCCGTCGACGGCCAGGAGGCGCTGGAGCGTCAGCGGCTCCTGGCGCCGGACCTCATCTTGATGGATGTGCAGAGGCCCCGGCTCGATGGCCTCGAGGCCACCCGCCGCATCAGGGCCGCCACCGGCCAGGCGGATCGGCCCTGGATCGTGGCGCTCACCGCCTTCACCTCCGCCGAGGAGCGGGAGGCGGCGCTGCAGGCGGGCATGAACGCTGTGCTCGCCAAGCCGCTCAAGGCCGAGGCCCTCATGGCCAGCCTGGTGGCCGCCCATGCCCATGGCCCAACGTGATCCTCAGACCCACCCACTGAGGATGAGCGCAACCAAGGCCCCGCTGTTGCCGCTCAGGTCTGCCAGGTGGTGATCAGTCCCTGAGCGATGGTGTAGATCCCCCCCGCCAGCAGCACCAGGCTGCTCACCCGTGTGAGGGTGTCGGCGTGGTTGAGCAGTCGCCGGGAGGCGCCCATCAGGCCGACCCAGAGGCTGGAGGCGGCGATCACAGCGGTGTACCCCAGGGCATAGCTCACCATCGTCAGCACGGACAGCGCGGTGGAACCCGTGACGGCAGCGGCGGCAAGCACCGAGAACAGCACCGGACTGGCACAGGGGGAGCTCACCAGGGCAAAGCCCATCCCCACGAGGAACGGACCACCGGCAGCAGGCAGTTCGGGCAGGCGGGGCAGGGTCAGCGGCAGCCAGCCGCCCAGGTTCAGGCCCATCACCAGGATGATCAGCCCCACCACCAGATGGACCGGGCCGCGGTGGTCCACCACAATCGCTGAGGCGAACGAGGCGACCAGCCCGAAGAGGCTCAGCACCAGGACGGTGCCGGCCACGAACCCCCCCACCCTGCGGATGGCCTGGGGGCGGCTGATGGGCCCGAGGGTGCCGATGTAACTGAGGTTCAGCGGCAGCATGGCCAGCACGCAGGGCGACACGCTCGCCAACACCCCGCCACTGAAGGCGACAAGGGGAAGCAGAAGGCCCGGCCCTCCGGACAGGACCTCCAGCCGATCGGCGTAGGCCTGCGACGCTGACTGGATCGCCAGATCCAGCTGCAGGCCGATCACGGGCAGCCAATGGACCGCAAGGACCCCCAGCAGGGCCAGCCCACCCAGGAGCAAAAGAAAGGCCAGGCCTTTCCTGCGGACGGCACCGCTGTTCATGGCTTGATCATCGACTGGGCTTTCTTGATCGCCGCGATGTAGGCGCGCTCATCGGTGCTGGCGCGGAATGTCTGCACCGAGGCGCCGGTGGCAGGGTTGATCACGGCCACCAGGGAGGGCTGGCTGCGGTTGGCCTCCAGGAACGGGCCAAGTCCGAGGGCACGGGCGGTCACGCGCGATTTCTCCAGCTGGCTGGCATTGGAGACATCGAATTTCAGGAACGTGGCCTTGCCGGCCTTCTGTTGTCGAAGGGAGCTCAGGGTCGGGCCGATCGTCTGGCACTTGGAGCACCAGCTGGCATAGATGTCGACGACGACGGGTTTGCCCTGCAGGGAGGGGGCGAGGGCACCAGCCCGTGCCTGGGCGAACAGGTGGGTTCCCCCGAACGTGAGAGCCAGAGCGGCGAGGGGAGCAGTGATCGGATGTGGCATGGCGGCCCCGAGGGTGACTGCCATTGGTACCGCCGCAGGCACCAACCGGATGTCCTCAGGGCAGGGTGAAGCCGGAGGTGTTGAGGTGCTTGAGGTCGAGCATCACCACCGTGACCCAGACCAGCAGGGCCAGGCCGGCGAGCGAGCCGATCACCAGCAGCAGGCCGACGATCACCGACCGGGGGGTATCGCTGTCGTTGGCCACGGGCAGGGGTCGAGCTCAAGCCACTGTCCCACGGCCCGGCCGGCGCCGCACGGGGGACTCGGCCTGGCCGCCTAGACGGTCGCCTCGGCCCCCTCGCCGCCCTCCTCGACGCCCCCCGCCAGCACCAGCCGCAGCAGCACCGGCGCCAGGAAGGTGGTGCCCATCACCATCAGCAGGATCGCCGCCTCCAGCGACGGCCCCAGCACCCCGGTCTGGGTGCCCAGCCCCAGGAAGATCAGGCCCACCTCACCGCGGGGCATCATCCCCAGTCCCACCGCCAGCCGGTTGGTGGGCCCGCTGCTGAGGTAGCTCCAGCCGGCCGCCACCTTGCTGACCACGGCGGCCGCCAGCAGGAAGCCCGCCATCACCAGCCCCTCGTGGTTGGCCGCATCGAAGGGGTTGAGCACCGAGAGGTCCATGCCGCTGCCGATCAGCACGAAGAAGACGGTGGCGAACAGGGCCACCAGGGGCTTCACCGCCTCCTCGATCGCGTGCCGGTGCCGCGAGCCGCTGAGGATCAGGCCGCCGGCGAAGGCCCCCAGGGCCGCCTCCAGCCCGAAGGCCTGGGCGGCGAAGCAGGCCAGCGACAGCACCAGGAAGGCCGCCACCACCACCTCGCCCGGGGCCTTGAGGCGATCGAGCAGCCCGTCGAAGGGGGGCGCGGCGGTGCGGCTGAGGAACAGGGCCACCACCACGAACACGGCGGCCGCGGCGACCGGCTTCAGGATCGGGCCCAGGCTGAAGCCTTCGCCGCCGGCCAGGGCCACCACCACGGCCAGGATCACGATGCCGAGGATGTCATCGAGCACGGCGGCGCCGATCACCGTCTGCCCCTCCCGGGTGCGCAGGAACTTCAGCTCCCCCAGCACGCTGGCGGTGATGCCGATGCTGGTGGCGGTCATGGCGGCACCGGCGAAGATCGCCGGCAGCAGGGGCACGCCGAACAGGAACTGCAGGCCGAAGGTGCCCAGGGCAAAGGGCAGCACCACCCCGGTGAGCGCCACCGTGATCGCCTGGCCCCCCCACCGCCATCAGCTCGTCGAGTTCGCTCTCCAGGCCGGTGAGGAACAGCAGGGCCAGCAGGCCGATCTTCGCCACCGCCTGCAGGTTGGTGAAGCCGTGGTCGTAGATCTCCTGCACCTGGTCGGGGCCCACGTGGGCGAGGGCGGCGATGGTGCCCTCGGCGAGGGCGTTGAGCTGGCCGCCCAGCTCCGGCGCCAGGATCAGGTGCAGCCCCGACACGCCGATCAGCACCCCCGCCACCAGCTCGCCGAGGATGGCCGGCAGGCGGAAACGCACCATCAGCTCCGCCAGCGCCCGGGCGGCGAACAGGATGACGATGAAGCGGCCCACCTCGATCAGGGTCTCGGCCGCCTCGATCTGATGGCCTCCGGTCGCGAGCAGCAGGGTGGGTGCGTCCATGGCGGGCCGGCTGGGGCGATGCTGAGATCCTTTCATCCCTGCGCAGGCCGTGGGCCCGGGATCAGCGGACCGGGATCACGGGCCTGGATACTGAAGGGCCAGCCGTCTCCGCCGCCCGCCTCGATGGCCAGGTTCAACCGCTCGCGGCGCCAGCGCCCCGTCAGGGGGCGGCTCCGGCCCGGTGCGGTTCCACCGGAGGGCAGACCGCCGGTCTCCCTGGGGGCGGTGGTCGCCATCGGCCTGCTGCTGGCTGGCGTGCCGCTGCTGCTCTTCAACCAGCAGCACTCCGGCGACCAGCTGAAGATCCGCCGCGAACTGCGCAAGTTCTGAGCCCAACGCCCCGTGACCCTCTCCCGCAGCCGCCGCTGGTTCCTGCTCCTGCTGGGGGGCCTGCTCGCCGCCACCCTGCTGGCCACCGCTGCCGCCATGGCCGCCGGGGCCGGAGCCCCAGCCCGGACGGCCGATCCGCTGCCCTCCTGGAATCCGGGGGCGGCCCGGGACGGCATCGTCCGCTTCGTCCGCCAGACCACGGACCCCGCCAGCCCTCGCTTCGTGCCGCCCGCCGAGCGCATCGCCACCTTCGACCAGGACGGCACCCTGTGGGTGGAGCAGCCGGTCTACCCGCAGGTCCGCTTCATCCTGGAGAAGGTGCCCGGGGCGGTGACCACCCGCCAGGAGCTGGAGCGGCTGGCCGCCACGGCCCTCAGCGGCATGCCCCTGGACACCTTCAAGGCCGATGTGCGCCAGTGGCTGGCCACGGCCCGCCATCCCCGCTGGCAGCGCCCCTACACCGAACTCACCTACCAGCCGATGCAGGAGCTGCTCGGCTACCTGCGCGCCAACGCCTACAAGACCTATATGGTCACCGGCGGCGGCCAGGACTTCGTGCGTGTCTATGCCGAGGAGGTGTATGGCATCCCGCCCGAGCAGGTGATCGGCAGCGCCGGCGCCACCCGCTACGGCTACGACAGCTCGGGCCGGCCCTTCCTGACCAAGGAGCCCCGGCTGCTGCTCAACGACAACGACGCCGGCAAGCCGGAAGGCATCCAGCTGATGATCGGCCGCCGGCCCATCGCCGCTTTCGGCAACTCCACCGGCGACCGCCAGATGCTGGAGTACACCAAGGCCGGCGACGGCGCGCGCCTGGCGATGCTGGTGCTGCACGATGACGCCCGCCGCGAGTATGCCTACGGGCCGGCCCTGGGGCTGCCGGACACCAAGGTGGGGCCGTTCACCCAGGGCCTCCATGACGAGGCGGGACGGCAGGGCTGGATCGTGATCAGCATGAAGAACGACTGGAAGCGGATCTTTGCGTTCGAGCGTTGACGGGCAAACGTTGATGGCCGAGACCCCCACTGCGCTCTAGGGTCGAAACCAGTCGATCCGCCGCCATGAAAGTCCTGGCCGTTTCCCTGCTCAGCGCCTCGCTCGTCCTCGGTGCCGGCTCCGCCGCCCAGGCCCAGCAGCGCTGCACCTTCCTGCAGCCGATCGGTGGCGATGGCACATCCCCGATCGTCTCCAAGCGGGTCGGGGCCGCCAAGCTGATCGGCAAAGAGAACTGGAACACCGACTTCATCGTCAACCAGCCCTACAGCAGCTTCAAGTTCTTCTTCACGGCCAACTCCTCCGACGCCAACGCCAAGTACCCGGTGAGTGGCTTCATGAAGTTCAGCGATGGCAGCAATCTGCAGGTGATCAACGAGGTCATGAACCCGCCGATCGGCACCGGGCGGATGTTCGGCCCCTTCCCCGCCATTCCGGGCAAGCAGGCCAGCCAGATGAACTTCAAGGTGGGCGCCAGCAGCGACCCCGGCGCCCTGGGCTTCAGCTACCGGATCTCGGTCCAGGGCTGCCAGTAGGCCCCACTCCGATGCTGCTGCCCCTGCTGCTGGCCCTCTCACCGGCGCCCGGTCCGGTGATCACCAACGGGCCCGTGGTGGCCGTGCTGGAGAACCGCCGCCAGCCCAAGCCCGATGGCATGGATGAGGTCCAGCCGGTGGCCACCGTCCGGGTGGAGGGGAAGGTGGTCGGCCAGCTGATGGGGGCCCTGCGGATCGGCCCCGGCAGCATCGATTCGGTGCTGCAGGTGGTGGAGATGGATCCGTCCAACCCCTACCCGGAGGTGCTGCTCTCCACGTTCACGGGCGGCGCCCACTGCTGCAACGACACCCGCGTGCTCACCAGCAGCCCCGATGGCCGCCGCTGGTTCGAGGTGCGCCGCGACCCGGTGAACGGCGGCCCCAATGGCGCCAGCGACCCGCTGGGCAACGGCCGCTTCCTGCTGGTGGACGTGGACAACCGCTTCCTCTACCAGTTCGCCAGCTACGCCGGCAGCAGCGCCCCCAGCCAGATCTGGCAGCTGAATGGCCCTCGCTTCGTCGACATCAGCCACCAGCCGGCGGTGTTGCCCCTGCACCAGCGCCGGCTGCGGGAGATGGAGAGCTGGTTCAAGCAGCCCGCCGATCAGCGCCCGGAGGCCAACGGTTTCCTGGCGGCCTGGGTGGCCACCAAGGCGCTGGTGGGGGAATTCGACAGCGGCTGGAAGCGCATGCTGGGCCTTTCCGCCGCTCCGACTGGGGACTGACCTCCTGCGAGGCGGGCATCAACGCCAAGGGGGACTGCCGGCGGCCGGAGCAGCGCTACGCCGATTTCCCTGCCGCGCTCCGGGCCTTTCTGCGCCGCACCGGCTACCTGCCGCCGGCGGCTTCCTGAAGCGGGCGGACCGGCTCAGCCCAGGAAGGTCATGGTCAGGCTCACCAGGGCCAGGCCGGTGAGGCCGGTGGCGGTCAGCAGTCCGATGGATCGGTGCACGGGCGTCTCCCCTGATGGGCCGAAATGTAGAGCAATCCTTAAGACGCGCAATTGCTTCGGCTTGGCCCGCAGCAATCCGTCACGGAGTGCCGCTGCCGCCGCCCACCTGAACCGAGCGCATGGAGATGGCCCCCAGGGTCACCTCGGCGTTGAAGAAGCCCAGGGGCTCGCCGGGATCCCGCACCCCCAGCACATACAGCAGCGGCAGGTAGTGCTCCAGCGACGGCACGGCCAGGGCCGCCTCGGCCCAGTGGTGGGCCCCTTCCCCCCAGAGGATCCGCCCCAGGTTGTGGACGAGGTTGCCGCTGCCGAGCACCAGCACGCCCTCCTGGCGCAGGGGCCGCAGGCGGCGGGCCAGCTCCAGGTGCTCGCGGGGGCTGCGGTGGCGGTCGAGGCTGAGCTGCAGCATGGGCAGATCGGCCGCCGGCCGCATGGGCCGCAGCACCGACCAGGTGCCGTGGTCGAGGCCCCAGGTGTGGTCGGGGGTGATCTCCGGGACCAGCTGCTGCAGGCGTTCCGCCAGTGCCGGGGATCCGGGCGCGGGGTAGTCGACGGCGAAGAGCTCGGTAGGGAAGCCGCCGAAGTCGTGGATCGTGCGCGGCCGCTCCATGGCCGTGACCTTGGCGCCGTCGGTTTCCCAGTGGGCCGAGACGCAGAGGATCGCCTCGGGTCGCGGCAGGGCGGCGAAACGGGCGGCCCAGGCGCGGGTGAAGCGGTTGGCTTCGATCGCGTTCATCGGGCTGCCATGGCCGATGAACAGGGCCGGGATGGGGGCCGGGATCACGGGGGCTGGCCTCGCGGTGATGGGTCTGCCTTTGCCACTCTGAATGGCCCGGATGCAACACCGATGGCGGCCGCCGTCACCATCGCCCTGGCCCTGGAGGGCCAGCTGCGCCTCGATGACCAGCCCGCCCTGCACCGGGCCGTGGCGCTGGCGCGCCTGCGCGGCGCGCGCCTGCTGGTGCTGGCCTGCCGGCCCGAGGGCCAGCGGCTGCGGGGCCCCCACCAGAGGCGCCTGGAGGCCCAGGCCCTCGCCTGCCTGCACGCCCGCCTGGGGGCGGCGGGGATTCCCCTGCTGACCTTTCCGCAGCACACTACGGACGCCGCCCTCGCCGAGCTCCGTCCCCTGGTGCAGCCCGAGGCGGTGCTGCACGCCGGCGAAAGCCGCCTGTTCGACACCTGGCCGGTGGCGGCCGAGCGTTTCCCCAGGGTGTTCAGCCCGTTCCGGCGCGGCCTGGAGCGCGACCCGGAACCGCCCCTGCCCCCACCGGATCTCGCCGGCCTGGGAGACGCCTGGGACGAGCTCCCCCGCACCTGGCTGGCGCCGTCCGCTCCTCCGCCGGCGGCTCCCTGGGCCGGGAGTGACCCCCGCAGCGCCTTCCCCTTTTCAGGTGATGAGCCCATGGCCCTGGCCCGGCTGCAGCACTACCTGTTCGGCTCCGGCGGGCTGCGCGATTACAAGGCCACCCGCAACGGGTTGGTGGGCACGGAGTTCTCCGCCAAGTTCTCCCCTTTCCTGGGGGTGGGCTCCCTGTCGGTGCGGCGGATCTGGCAGGAGGTGCTGCGCTACCAGGAGCTCCACGGCGCCGATGAAGGCTCGGAATGGATGCAGCAGGAGCTGCTCTGGCGTGAGTTCTTCCTCTGGTCGGAGCAGAAGCACGGCGAGGCCTTCCATGCCCCCGGCGGCCTCCAGAACCGCCCGCCCGCCGTGCCGGCCGATCCCCTGGACGCCCGGCGGCGCTTCGTGCGCTGGACCCGCGGCGACGCCGGCCATCCCCTCATCGACGCCCAGCTCCACGAGCTGCTGGCCACCGGCTACCTCTCCAACCGGGGCCGCCAGTGGGTGGCCTCCCACTTCGTCAACGAGCTGCGGCTGCCCTGGACCTGGGGCGCTCGCTTCTTCGAGTGGGCCCTGATCGACGCCCACCCGGCCCTGAACACGGGCAACTGGGCCTACCTGGCCGGCGTCGGCTCCGACCCGCGCAGCTTTGGCGGGGCACCCCGCCGCTTCGATCTGGAGCGCCAGGTGGGCCTCTATGACCCCCAGCGGCAGCACCTTCGCCTCTGGGGGCGATCGGCCCTTGAGCCGGCCGCACCAGCGTTGCCATGACCCTGACCCTGATCCTGGGTGACCAGCTCCACCCCGACTGGCTCAGCCCCTCCCCCCTGCAGCTCGCCCCCGGCCAGCGGGTGCTGATGGTCGAGGACCTGGGGGTGGCCTCCACCTGGCGCTACCACCGCCTGCGGCTGCTGCACACCTTCGTGGCGATGCGCAGCTTCCGCGACGCGCTGGTCGCCGGCGGGGTGGAGGTGGGCTACTTCGAGTTGCCGGAATCGGAGGGGGTGCCCTTCTGGCAGCGGCTGGCGGCCGAGCTGAACGGCGGCCGCCAGCCGCAGGACGGCGCACTGGAGGGCTGCGAGCTCCGGGTGGCCGAGGTGGCCGACCGCAGTTTCGATCGGCGGCTGCAGCGTTTCTGCGACGAGCAGGGCGTGCGACTCAGCGTGCTGCCCTCACCGGCGTTCCTGGAATCGGTGGCGAACAGCCGCAGCTGGTTCGAGGGACGTCGCCGCCCCTTCATGAAGACCTTCTACGAGCGCCAGCGGCGCCGCCTCGGCCTGCTGCTGGAGCCCGACGGCAGCCCCACCGGCGGCCGCTGGAGCTTCGATGTGGAGAACCGCCGCAAGCTGCCCAAGGGCTACGTGGAGCCCTCCCTGCCGGCGGTGCCGGCCAGCCCCCATGAGCCGGCGGTGCAGGCCCTGATCAGCCGCCATTTCCCGGACCACCCCGGCGCGCTGGAGCCCCTCTGGATCCCCTTCGATCAGGCCGGCGCCGAGGCCTGGCTGCGGTGCTTCCTGGCGGAGCGCCTCGATGGCTTCGGGCCGTTCGAGGACGCCCTCAGCCGGCAGCACGCCACCCTGCACCACTCCCTGCTCTCGCCCCTGCTCAACATCGGCCTGCTCACCCCGGCGGCCGTGATCGCCGCCACCCTGGAGCACGTCCGACGCCGGCAGGAGATCGGCCAGCCGGTGCCGATCGCCTCGCTGGAGGGCTTCCTGCGCCAGGTGATCGGCTGGCGCGAGTTCGTGCGCGGCATCGACCGGGTGCATGGCGAGCGCCAGGCCGCCGCCAACTTCTGGAAGCACCAGCGCCGCCTCGCCCCCTGCTGGGACGACGGCAGCAGCGGCCTGCCGCCCCTGGATGCGGCGATCGAGCGCGTCAACCGGCTCGGGTACAACCACCACATCGAGCGGCTGATGGTGATCAGCAACCTGATGCTGCTGTGTGAGATCCACCCCGGCGAGGTGCACCGCTGGTTCATGGAGCGCTACCTGGATTCCTACGAGTGGGTGATGGGCCCGAACGTCTACGGCATGGGCCAGATGAGCGACGGCGGCCTTTTCGCCACCAAGCCCTACATCGGCGGCTCCAATTACATCCTCAAGATGGGCGACTTCCAAAAGGGCCCATGGTGCGAGGTCTGGGACGGCCTCTACTGGCGCTTCATCGACCGCCACCAGGACTTCTTCCAGGCCAATCCCCGTCTCTCGATGATGGTGCGGATGCTGGAGAAGATGGACCCCAAGCGGCGCGAGGCCCTGGAGGCCGCCGCCGAGGGGTTCCTGGCGCGGGCCACCCGCTAATAAGGGGCCTTGGGAACGACGACGCGGGGCGCCAGGTTGAGGTGGCGGATGCGCTGGCCGAAGCCCCGGTCGTCGAAGGAGGCGAGCGTGTCGCAGCCACGGCAACTGGCGTGGTGCAGGGCATCGGCGAAGTCGAGCCCGCCGCGCAGCCCGGCGACGGCCTGCTCGAGGGCCGGGCGATCTTCCGCGCTCAGGCCAGGGTGGGCCAGCAGGTGGTCGAACACCAGCAGCACCTGCTCGGCCCGGAAGCCGTAGTAGCCGCGCAGCACCCACTCCAGCTCCAGGGCCACGGTCTTGGGCAGGAACAGGGCCTGCCCCGATTCGATCAGCTGCCGGGCCGCCTGGCGCTGGCGTTCGGTCGTGGCATCGGCCCCGTCCTCGGCGACGAAGTAGCGGGCCAGCACGTTCGTGTCGAGGCCGATCACGGCGTCAGCAGGCTGGCGGGGTCGAAGTCCGCCGGCACCGGCGGACGGGGGCTCCTGAGCAGGCCGAAGCCACTGGCCGGCAGTGGCTGCTCCGGCTTGCAGGAGCGCACTTCGATGTGATCGCCCACCAGCTGGAAACTGACCCGACCGCCCCGGGCCAGGCCGAGCTGCTGCCGCAGGGCCTTGGGGATGGTGACCTGTCCCTTGCTGGTGATCGAGCTGGTGGCGGCGTCTTCGGCTGGCATCGTCACCGCCTCCTGAAGCTGGGTCTTACCTGGTAAGGATACGTCGATCAGCGCCGATGGATGAGCATGGTCGCGCCCTGACCCACCCCTGCCCGTGACCGCCGCCGCCGCTGCCGCCCAGCCGCCCGCCCCCGCCCTGCTGCTGGAGCGCCTGGCGGCGGTGGAGGGCATGGGGCCCGGCCGGCGGCGGCTGGTGGTGCTGCTCAGCCAGCTGGGCGACTTCGACAGCCTCGAGTACGCCCAGGCGCTGGCGCCGGTGCTGCCGCAGCTGGAGGCCGCCGGCATCGCCGTGCTGGCGATCGGCATCGGCGACGCGGCCGGCCGCGAGCGCTTCTGCGCCTTCACCGGCTTCCCGCCCGATCGGCTGCTGGTGGACGCCGAACCCCATCTGCACCGCGACCTGGGGCTCTACGAGGGGCTGAAGCAGGCGGGCGGGCCCTGGCCGAATCTGCTGCTGATGTGCGCCGGCCTCGGTTCCCCCGGCACCCTGGCGGAGGTGCTGCGCGGCTACACCGGCGATCGCAGCGCCCCCCAGCGCATCGCCGATGACGAGACGATCCAGGCGGGCCCCCTGCCGCCGATCAAGGGGTCGTTCTTCGCACGGGCCGGCGGCCGCGGCTTCCAGCGCCCCTTCGAGCTGGCCACCGTGCGGCTGCGCAACATGGCCGAGGTGCTGGGCCACTGGCGCACCTACGTCCCCTGCGACGACTTCCTCACCCAGCGCGGCGGCACCTATCTGCTGGAGGGCGATGACACCGTCCTCTACAGCCACCGCGACCCCGGCATCCTCGGCTTCTCGGCCACCATGGCCCGGCCGCTGAGTTTCCTGGAGCCGTATCTGGGCTGAAGTGGGTGGGGGGAATTCCCGGGTCCGGGTGGCGCCTCTGGTGGCGTCGGACCCTCTGCTGCGTTCCCAGGCCAGCCGCCGCTACGGCCCCTCCAGCAAGGGGCGCAGCGCCTCGGCCGGTCCGCGCTCGGGCTCGAACAGGGGGCCGTCGCCCTCGATGACCTCGCCGCCTGTCAGGACGATCCGGAAGAGGGCGTCACCCATGGAATCCACCACGATGCAGTGGCGAGCCCGCTCCCTGACGATCGGCAGGAATCCTGCGAACCACTCCATGGTGGTCCTGATGCGGTGGGCGGCCTGTTCGTTGTCGTCGTCGTCGAAGCCGCCGTAGGCCAGACGCAGGAACAGGCTGCCCCAGGGCTCGCGGCGCTGGTAGTAGAAGGCGTGGCTGTTGAGGCCATGGCCCCAGAAGCCCACGCAGAAGGTGCCGAGGGGAGCGGTGCTCAAAAAGGCATCGATCGTGTTCTGCAGCAGGTAGAGCGGCTCCGTGCCCCGGGCGGTGCCAAACAGGGTCTGCCCCTGCCAGTGCAGCGGCCGATCGGGAGGCAGCAGGCGGAGGGGGAAGGGGCCACCGATCCGCTCGGCGTAGAAGGACAGAAGGCTGTCGAGCGTGGGCTCCATCGACGGGTCTGCGGCGGGATCCATCCTCCCCAGCACGGCTGGATCGAGGCCGAGTTTCCTGCGAAGGACCAGAGACAGCCGCAGGCCGCTGGCGTCACAAGGCCCCCAACCCCGCCTTTAACCCCTCGGTGACAGCCGCCAGGAACGGCAGATCAAGGGTGTCGATCGTGTCGCTCATCTGGTGGTAGTGCGGGTTGCGCATGAAGGAGGTGTCGGTCACCATCACCGCGTCGTAGCCCGCATCCCAGAAGGGGCTGTGGTCGCTGAGGCGCACATCGGGAATCGAACGGCCGGCATCGGGCACCGGCAGCACCTTGGTGACCACGTGCTTCCCCATGCGGCTGGCCAGGCCCGGCAGCATCGCGGCGGCGCCCAGGTTGCCTACCACGGCGATGAAGTCGCCCCGATCGCCATAGACCGCGCGCATCGCGGCATGGGGATAGCTCTGGGTGGTGGCGGTGTAGGCGAGCATCTCCAGGCTCACCATGAGTTTCATCTTCTGGCCGCTGGCCTTGAGTTCACCAGCCAGGGCCGTGCTGCCGAGCATGCCCCATTCCTCCTGGTCAAACGCCACGATCCACGCCGGCCGCCGGGGTGGATCGGCGGCCCAGTGCCGGGCCAGCTCGATCAGGGCCGCCAGCCCGGAGGCGTTGTCGTCAGCGCCGATCGAATGGAGGGGGCCGTCGTAGTGGGCCGCCACCAGCAGGGGATCAAGCTCCGGGCGCTGGCCGGGGAGCCGCAGGATCAGGTTCGTGCCCGCATCGATCCCCTGACGGAAGTGGTGCTCCTCCACCGGACCCAGGGCGCCGAGCTGTTCGATCAGGTAGGTGCGCACCGCCATCAGGCCCATGGGATCCCAGCGGGCGTGGCGGGGCCGGGCCAGGTGCTGCAGGTGCTCCAGCAGGGGCGCGGGGTCAGGGGCGGGGTGGTCGATGGCGAGGCGGTCGATGGGACAGGAAGCCTAACCGCTTGACACCTGCACTGCAAGTGTGGATAATTGCGGAATGGTCAAGGTCTTCGCCCCAGCTGACGCCCTCTACGGCCTCGAGGAACTCCTCCTCGTCGCCGGCAAGCTGCTGGATGAGGAGATCTCGCCGCGCACCGTGCGTCTCTATGCCACCCAGGGGCTGATCGATCGCCCCGGCAAGGAGGGGCGCAGCGCGGTGTACGGCCGCCGGCACCTGTTGCAACTGGTGCTGGTGCGCGCCCTGGCCCGGCGCGGCCTCAGTCTCTCCGCCATTGCTCCCTTCTGCGTTCTGGCCGACGCCGATCTGGAGCAGCAGCTGGAGCAGCTCGATGGCGAGGGAGCGGCGGCCACCGCTCCCTCCGCCTCCACGACCAACGAGGCCCTCCGGTACTTGCGGGATCTGCCCTCCACGGCTGACGACGTCGGTGATCCGGCCGACGGTTCTCTGTCCTTCGCAGGAAAAGTCGCCGCCATGGGCTCCGTCCTTGGGATGCTCAACAAACCCCTCTCCTCCCGCTCCCGTTCCGAGCGCACCCCCACCGGATCCCGCCCCAGCGACAACGGCAGCCGCTGGCTGCGTTTCACCCTCGCCCCCGGCATCGAGGTGCACGTCCGCGACTCCGTTCTGCCTCCGCCTGCTGGTCCCCGGCGCCAGCAATGGCTCCAGCACCTTTTGGATCGGCTCAACGCCCTGCTCGACGACGCCTCCCGCTGAACCATTTCCCCCGTCCCACCGCTTCCCTGAACCATGACCCGTCCCACCCTGCGCTTCCGGCCCCTGCGGCCGGCGGTGGCCTCCGATCGCCCCTCGATCCTCGATCTGCTGCTCACGATCACCCCGCCGTCGGCGCCCGCCGCAGCCAGCCTTCGCGAGCGGCCGCCTCTCAACCTCGCCCTGGTGATCGACCGCTCCGGCTCCATGGGCGGCACCAAGCTCAGCTACGCCCGCAAGGCGGCCCGCTTCCTGGCCGGTGAGCTCACCGGCCGCGATCGGCTCGCCATCGTCAGCTTCGACGATGAGGTGACGCTGGTGGTGCCCTCGCGGCCCGTGGCCGATCCCCAGCCCTTCATCGCCGCGATCAACACGATCCACAGCGGCGGCTGCACGGCCCTGTTTGATGGCTGGCGGGCCGGGGCCACCCAGGTGGCCGAGCACCTCGATCCCGCTGCGATGAACCGGGTGCTGCTGCTCTCCGATGGCCAGGCCAACGAGGGGCTCACGAACCAGGACCAGATCGCGGCAAAGGTGGCGGGTCTCACCCAGCGGGGCATCAGCACCAGTGCCTTCGGTCTGGGCGAGGACTTCGACGAAGACCTGATGGGGGCCATGGCCGCCGCCGGCGACGGCACCCTGGCCCACATCGAATCCCCCAGCCAGTTGGCCGACCTCTACGCCTCCGAACTCCAGGGGCTGGCTGGCACCTTCGGGCGGCGGGTGAGCCTCGGGGTGCGCGGCAAGCACGGCGCCCGGGTGGTCGACCTGCTCAACGACCTCACGACCACCGGTGCCGGCAACCACCGGCTGCCCAACCTGCGCGCCGGCCAGGAGCTCAACGTGGGCCTGCGGCTGGAATTGCCCGCCTGGATCCCCAACCAGGAGATCCTCAGCGTGCGGCTGGCCTGGGAGGCGCCGGGAAGCAGCGAACGCCAAAGCCTGATCGAGCACCTGCACCTGCCGGTGATGGCCAGCGAGGAGATCCAGCAGCTGGAGCCTGATGAGGCGGTGGCCGAACAGCTGGCGCTGCTGCGGGCCAACCGGGAGCGCAAACGCGTCATCGCCGACCTCGATCGCGGCGATGTCGCCAGCGCCAGCGCCAGCCTGGGCCAGCTGTTCGGCGACCTCTCGGCCATGCCCGTCACCCCGATGCTCACCCGGGAGCTCAACCTGCTCAGCGACAAGCTGGCCATGCTCAAGAGCGATCCCAATCGCAGCCGCAAGAACCTGCGCCGGGAATCGCAGCGCTCCAGCCTCAACGTCTGGGAGAGCGACGATGAGCCGGCCTGAGGTGGTGGCGATCGGGGATGTGCACGGCTGTGCCTCCCTGCTGGAGCAGGAACTCACGCCGCATCTGGACACGGGTGCGGAGCTGATCTTCCTGGGGGACCTGATCGATCGGGCCCCCGAAGCCGACGGCGACCGGCGGGTGCTCGAGCGGGTGTGGCAGCTGCAGGACAACCCCGCCGCCTACGGCCTGGCGGCGGTGACGGTGCTGCGCGGCAACCACGAGCAGATGCTGCTGAAGGCGATGGCTCCGAACGCATCTGAGGAGGACTTCGATCTCTGGCACTGGAATGGCGGCAACCCCGACCTCCTGCCCCTGGCCCGCGAGCGCCAGGACTGGTTCGAGCAGCTGCCCCATACGGCGGTCCGCGGCCGCTATCTGTTCGTGCATGCGGGCGTGCGCCCCCACATCCGCCTGGAGCACCAGGCCACCGACGATCTGATCTGGATCCGGCGGCCGTTTCTGAGCCGGCCCCATGGGTTGCCCTACACCGTGGTGCATGGGCATACCTTCCGCCATGACTTCAAGGTGACGCGGCTGCCGCATCGGATCGGGATTGATACGGGGGCTTATCTGAGTGGAACGCTGACAGCCCTGAAGTTGGGGATTCCTGCTCTGCACCCCCATGCGATAGGGGGATTCTGATAACACCGACAGCGAACCTCAGATGACCCAACACTCCGACCCCTCCAGCAGCAGGAACACCCGCTATCGGTTCCGCAACGGCAAGCCCGTTGATCCAAACGAAGGCCTCCACCCGGAAATGGCCGAGGACGCACTCCCAACGCCCCTGTCGTCAGGTATCCCCGCCAGTCCCCAGCAACTGATCGACATGCAGTCCCATGCGCAGCGGCCCGAGAAGCCCGAACGAACGCAGAGTCCCAAGGTGAAAGAGGTGCTCGATTGCATCGAACAGCTCGACACCACGGCCCACGAAGACCAGCACATCGCGCTTGCCCTTTTGCGGCATCTGGAAGCCTTCCACGACGGTGTCGTCGAAGAGATGGAAGGCGACGACGGCGCCAGGCACAGCCAGATTGTCGCCTGGGCTGTCGATGCCGACCGGCTGATGCGCGCCCGGATGCTGCTGGAGTCGGTCGACCTGGACTGACAACCAGCCACGCCCGTCCGATCGCCCCTGACCCCCCCCACGATCCGCCTGTCATCCCCAGTGCCGCCCCTCCCAGAACGCGTGATCACCCCCAACCAGCTCGCCCTCTTCAGCCGCAGCCCCCGGATCGGGGCCTGGTGGGAGGAGCTCAAGGCCAGAGGTCTGTTCACGGGTGAGCAGCCACCGGCCTCACCCCTTGATGAGCAACTGTCCGCCGATGGCCTGCGCCTGGAGCGGGTGTTGCTCAACCAGTTGGAAGCTGAGGGCTATCGCATTGCCCGCCTCTCCGGCCAGCAGCGTGAGGCCGACGTCGCCGCCACCAGGGCCGCCATGGCAGAAGGTTTCGACTTCATCCACCAGGCCTCGCTGAACAACGGAGAGATCCGCGGCTCGGCCGATGTGCTGCGCAGGATTCCCCAGCCCTCCGATCTGGGCGACTGGAGCTACATCCCGATCGAATGCAAGTTGGCCAGCAAGCCCCGCACCACCTTCCTGGTCCAGGCCTGTGCCTACGGCGAACTGCTCACCCCCCTGCTGGGGCACCGGCCCGATCGCTTCGAGCTGTTTCTCGGTGGTGGTCGCTTCCAGTCTTTCGACACCGATCGTTTCTGGGCCTGGTACCAACAGCTCAGGGCCCGCTACCGCGATTTCCGCGCCGCCTTCGATCCCGCCGCACTCCCGCAGGATGAACCCGGCGATCACGGCAGCTGGACGGCGTTCATCGAGGAGCGCCTGATCGCCGAGCGGGATCTGGTGCTGGTGGCCAACCTGCGCCAGAGCCAGCGCCTCAAGCTCAAAGCCGCCGGCATCCACACGATCGAGCAGCTGAGTGCGCTGGCTCCAGGCACCACCATTGCTGGCCTGGCCCACGAGGCGCTCCATGAACTGCAGCAGCAGGCCGAACTCCAACTCACCCCCGCCGATGCCGCCGGCAGACCGGCCTATCGGGTACGGCCCCTGAGGCCGGGCAAGGGGCTTTCCGCCCTGCCCCCCGCCGATCCGGGCGACATCTGGTTCGACATGGAGGGGGTGCACGATGCCGTCGCCGCCAGGAAGCTCGAATATCTCTTTGGCGCCTGCTATCGCGATGCGCCCGGCGGCTCGCCCCGGTTCAAGGCCTGGTGGGCCCACTCTCCCTCGCAGGAAAAGAAGGCCTTCGAGGGATGGGTCGACTGGGTGGAGGAACGCCGTCGTCAGTTCCCCGGCCTGCGCATCTACCACTACGCCAGCTACGAGAAGACGGCCATGCGCCGGCTGGCCCAGCAGCACTCCACCCGGGAGGCGGTGATCGATGAATGGCTGCGTTCAGGTCTGCTGGTGGATCTGCTCCCGGTGGTCACCAACGCGATCGTGCTGGGCGAGGACAGCTACTCGATCAAGAAGGTGGAGCACCTCTACATGGAGGCTCGCTCCGCGGAGGTCACCAATGCCGGGGACTCGGTGGTGGCCTACACCAACTGGCAGGCATCGGGAGAACCTCCCCGGCCGGGTCCAGCGCCAGAGGCCAGCCCGCAATTGCAGGCGATCGAGGACTACAACCGGGAGGACTGTGAATCCACCGTCTACCTCCATGACTGGCTGCTCCAGCTGCGCTCCGACCAGGGCCTGCCCGAGCAACCCCTGCAGCTGGAAGACCCAGAAAGGCCCGAGAAAGAACCCTGGCCCCTGGAGGCCCTTGCCGCCGTGCTGATCGCCGAGCTGCCGGAAGCGCTCCAGAGCGATCCCGCCGCCGATGCACCAGAAGCATTGCTTCAGGAGCAGGAGCAACACGGCCCCCGGGGACTGAGCTGGCGGGTGCAGCGGCTGTTGGCCCAGCTGCTCCCCTTTCACCACCGAGAAGCCAAGGTGGCCTGGTGGGCGTACTTCGATCGCAAGCAAAAAGCGCTGGAGTCTCCCGGGGATCTGGAGAGCGACGGTGAGGCCATTGAAGGGGCCGTGTGGGAATCGATGGACAGCCGCACCAGCGCCCGCACCGGCGCCGATTACCACAGCTTCCGCTTTGACCCCAGCCAACCGCTCAAGTTGCGCGCCCAACCGGGGCAAAGCGGATTAAACCTCGAGATACCGGAAGCAGGACTGCAACTCGGGGTGGACGACCTCGACTCGGAGCAGGGGCTGGTGACGCTCAAGTTTCCCTGGCGCAAGCGGGACCGACTTGTCGCCGAGGGGCTCAGCGTGGACCTGCCCCGCACGCCGGTCGCCCTGATCAAGGTGCCCGCCGACATCACGGAAAGTCTGCGCGCGCGTCTCGATGAACAAGCCCAGGGCTGGGTCCATGAGCAACAGCCCCTGCCCGAGCCCATCCGCCACCTGCTGGAGCGGGAGCCGGTTGCTGAGTTGGTGGCGCTCAATGCGCTCGTGCGCGCCGAGCCCTCAGCGGTGGTGGAGCAGCTGGCCTCCTTTCTGGAAGCCAGCAGCGGCAAGACCCTCGCTCTGCAGGGTCCCCCTGGCACCGGCAAGACCACGGTCACGGCCCAGGTGATCGCCGAACTGGTGGGCCGTGGCCAGCGCGTCGCGATCAGCTCCAACAGCCATGCGGCCATCAACAACCTGCTGCTCAAGACCCAGGCCGTCATCAGCGAGCAAGGCCTGGCCCAGGCGGTGGTCAAGTGCAGGAGTGACAACGACGACCCAGCCCTGGCGGGCACCCTGATTGCTCTGGTGAAGCCCGACCAGATCACAAAAGCCATGGCCGTGGTGGGCGGCACCACCTTCATCCTCTGCCGACCAGAAGTGGCAGGCGCCTTTGACCTGCTGGTGGTGGATGAGGCGGGCCAGGTCTCCCTGGCCAATCTGCTGGTGATGGCCCGCTGCGCCCGTTCGATCCTGCTGGTGGGCGACCAGCAGCAACTGGCCCAGCCCTCCCAGGCCGATCACCCTGGGGACAGTGGTGATTCCTGCCTCGAGTACCTGATGCAGGACGCCCATGTCGTCCCTGCCGATCGGGGCGTGTTCCTGGCCACCAGCTGGCGCATGGAGCCCTCACTCACCGCCATGGTCTCGGAGCTGTTCTATGACGGCCGCCTCCAGGCCAGCCCCGCCAACGTCATCAACCGCATCGACTGGCGGGAGCCCTTCACCGGCAGCCACGGTGCAGTCCTGCACGGCCATGGGTTGGTGTTCGAGGCGGTGCAGCACTCCGGCCGCAGTGTCTGCTCAGAGGAGGAGATCGAGCGCATCGCCCAGCTGGTGGAGATGCTGCTGGGCTCCAGCTACCGCCATGCCTCCGGCAGCGGCGAATGCAGCGGGGTGTTGACCCCTGACGACATCCTGGTGACAGCTCCTTACAACGTGCAGGTGAACCATCTGCAGCACCGGCTGGGTCATCGTGCGCGGGTCGGAACGGTGGACAAGTTCCAGGGCCAGGAGGCACCGGTGGCCATCCACTCCCTCACCGCCAGCGACGGCGACGCCGCCCCCCGGGGCCTGGGTTTCCTGCTGGAACCCAACCGCCTGAATGTGGCGATCAGCCGTGCCCGTTGCCTCTCAATCGTGGTGGGCTCGCCCGGCCTGGTGAGTGGGATTGCCAATACGGTGGCGGAAGCGGAGCAGATCAACCGGTTGTGCCGCTTGATCCAAGTTTCGATCGAAGATGATCGTCGTGATTTCAGCTGAACTGAAAGGAATGCCCTTCTCCATCCATTGAGGAACAGCCCATCCTGATCCATTGTGTCTCTGACGTGACCCCTCGGAGGAACCTATGTCGTTCAATGTCAAGTCTTGGTTGGTCGATGCGGTGGTTGATTCTGTACTGGCCAAGCCATCCGGCTCACGCCACGGAATCACTGGATTCTGGCGCGCATCGCTGGACCGCGTACGCCATGAGCGCATCCTGAGGATTGGCACGCTCCATGGGCATCACTTCTCGCTTGCTGCTGAGATTGACCCGGATGCGACGCACGTGATGGACCCGAAGCGTCTTGATGAATACGTCGAGCACGAGATCCTCAAGCACTCCAAAGACAAGGTCTCCTTTTCCATGGAAGCTGCTCGCGCCCACGTACAGGAATGCGTCGAGAGAGGGCGTTTCGTCGTCGCCTTCCGGAATGCTCGTGCCTTCACTGAAGAATTCAAGAGCACTGGGCGTAACTCAGTCTGGTATAAGGACGATCAGTGATCTTGAAGCCCAACCCAACAGCCCAAGACCTCACTCCATGCCTACACACCCCAATGAGCGCCTGACATCCATCAGCCGTGCCCAATGCCTCTCGAACACAGTGGCGGAAGCGGAGCCGAACAATCGGTTGTGCTGGATCAGGCAGAAAAGCCTTCGTGATAGCAGCCAGTGGATTGGTAGCGAATCCGCTGATTCATGGAGTCCATACTGAAGTCAAACAGTTCACCGTCGTTGAGATCGATGAACTGACCGGCAAGGAAGAGGCCCTGTTCGATCGTCTCCACCAGCTGGCCGTAGTCGATCCGGTAGAGGTGTGCGTGGTTTCCATAGGAGTCCTTGATGGCCGCGAACAACGCAGAAAGGTTCTCGCTGAATTCCTCATCGAATACCTCCTCGGAGGACACCCCCTCCGGCAGGTTGTAGGCCGTGGGGCGCAGCCAGGGAATCCCGTCCGGCACCACGACGTCCTCCTCCGGTGCGTAGACCATCGGGCTGCTGCCGCGGGTTTCGAGCATCCACTCCAGAAGCCTGTCAAGGCCCTCCACATCAGCGGTCATCAGCGCCACCTCACCGTCCTCGTCCGGCTGGCTCTTCACCCAGTCGATCGCTTCGATGGCGGCCAGGCCCTGGCCCTCATCCAGCCAGGGCAGTAGATCCAGCAGGGAACAACCCTGGAATCCCTCCGCCACGAGGCTGTCGATGTTGCGGGTGCTGGTGGTGAGCTGGTCGAGCCACCGCTGGGCCACTGGAGGCAGATCGGTCATGGGGCGGCCTGGGGCGAGGGGCCGTGGATTCTAGCCTGCCTTTACAGTTGCAGTGGCACTGTCACTTCTTTGGTTGGAGGGGTTCGGGCTGGTCCCAGGGATTGATCAGATCAAGGCCCAGCCCTGTGAAGTCGCTCACGTTGCGGGTGGCCAGTTGGGCGCCCTGGGCTAGGGCGGTGGCGGCGATCACCGCATCGGCCGTGGCGATCGGCCGACCGATCTGCTCCCGCCGCACCAGCACCTCGCCATACCAGTGGGCGGCCTCCCGGTGGAAGGACAGCACGCGATCGCCAAGCAGGGCCGGCACCAACGCTTGCCAGCTATCCAGCAGGGCCTGTTTGCGGCGACCCTCCGGCAGCCGGATGAGGCCGTGCAGGATCTCCGCTTCGTTCATCGCCGTGATGCCCACCTCCGCGGGAACGAGACCATCCGCCCAGGCCAGCACCGCCGGCTCCGGCTGGGGCCGCATCAGCTCGGCGATCACATTGGTGTCGAGAACGATCACGTTGGCTCCTCGGTGAACACCGTGGCACCTGCCATGGAAACCCGCGCGGGCAGATCCAGTTCCACGCCACCGAGGTCGGCGAAGTGGGCGTGAATGCGACTCCCCAGACCTGGGCTGCCAGAGCCGGCAGGTTGCGGCAGCACGGCCTGGCGCAGGATCCTGCGGGCTTCCTCCTCCATCGAGTGGCCGTGGCGGGCGGCCTGCAGTCGCAGCTGGGCCTTGGTGGCGTCGTCGAGGTTGCGGATCGTGAGGCTGGCCATAACGAGATCCGCGCAGGCAATGCTGTCAGTGCTTGCAACGCTAGCTCTTGCGGTCAGGTTTGAGCGGTGGGCCTTGGCACAACCTGAGCACGCCCCGTTCAGCGCAGCAGGACCACCGCCAGCAGGCCCCAAACCAGGCCGAGCACATGCATGGCGAGGGGGATGGGTTCGTCCGGCGGATAGGAACTCAGCAGGCGCGTCCGGCAGAGCTCCTGCTGGCCAAGGAACAAGGCGCAGACCAGTCCCACCAGGTAGACCAGCAGCACCCCGAGGTGTTCAAGGCTTTCCGAGATGGCGCCGGGCCCCGGTCCGATCAGGTGCTGGGCGAGGTGGAAGATCTGGCTGGGCAGCTCGGCGCTGAGCATGAACACGAAGAACAGGGCCACCTTTGGCGGCCCAGGCGGGCGATCTGCGCGGCTGACGGGTGCGCCATCGTTCCGGAGCATGGGTTGTGAAGTCTGGTCCTGGCATCAGGGGTGGGCCCCGCCGGTGTCCGGCGTCGATCAGGCAGCGGCCGCCCAATCCACCAGGGTCAGGCCCTCGATGCGGGCGAATTCGCGCACGTTGTGGCTCACCAGGGTGGCGCCGAGGGCCAGGGCATGGGCGGCAATCCAGAGATCGTTGCCGCCGATGGGGGTGGCCCGGCGTTGGAGGGCGGCGGCCTGCGCGGCGTAGTGGCGGCAGATGGCGGGGCCATCGGGGTAGAGCACCGGTACCTGCCGGGTCAGGACCTCGAGCTGCTGGAGGGTGGCCTCGCGGCGTTGGCTGCCCTCGGCCCCGCGCAGCAGTTCGGCCCAGGTGATGAACGACATCGCCAGGCTGTCCACATCGGCGAGCTCATCGATGCGCTCAGCCACCTGGGGCGGCCGGTTCTTGATCAGGTAGATGAGGATGTTGGTGTCGAGCAGATAGATCACAGGCTCTCCCGCTCCTGCACCGGGATCGGACTGGCCTGCTGCGCTTCCAGGCTGGCCACGAAGCTGGGCTCGAAGCCGGCGAGCGTGTCGAGCAGGGCCTGGCCCCGCTGGGCAGGGCAGGGGTGAATGATCAGATCGCCGTTGGGGCTGCGGGTGATCTGCACCCGATCGGTGGCGAGGCGGAACTCCGCAGGGATGCGCACAGCCTGGCTGTTGCCGTTCATGAACACCCGGCTGGGAAGCACGTCCATGGCCTTCTGCCTGGTGTGTACGCAAATGTAGGTACAGGCTAGCCGAAACCCTTGGCCGTCCTGCTTGGCCGTCCATCGACGTGATCCGCAGGGGTCCTGCAGCCGTCAGGGCTTGGCTCCAAGCAGCTCAGCCAGATAGCTGGAAAGGCGGAACCCGGCCGGATGGGCATAGACGATGTCGGCAATCTTCCAGCTGCCAGCAGGGCCGCGCACCAGCTGATAGCGCAACAGCTGCGGCGCCTCGGAGGGGCGGTTGCGCAGGCCTGCCTGCACGGCCACCCGGGCTTCCAGTCCTCCGCCGGGGGCGGGGCTGCAGCCCAGCACCTTGGCGCTAGAGGTCCCCACCTGGGTGCCGCTGAACAGATCGAAGTCGACAAAACGGCCACTGTTCGGATCGAGCCCATAGGCACGCCGCAGCTTCTGGTACAGCCCATCGGTGAAGCGGCTTTGCTGGCTCTTGAGCTCGATCGGACCGCTCACGTCCTGCCGAGCCACCTGCCAGCGGTAGAGGCCATCCAGCTGGGCTTTCACGGCAGCAGGGCAAGGGTTGATCGCCACGGCCAGCAGCATCGGCAGCAGCTGGGGCAGGGACATGACGGCGTGCTGGCGTTGCGTTGAATCCTGGCAGCGGGAGAGGCCAGCTCAGGGCAGTTCCAGCCAACCCCGCAGGGCCAGATCCAGCTCGATCAGTAGCTGGGGCTCCAGTTGCCCCACCACCTTGCCCAGGGAGCTGAGCGGCACCGTGAACAGCTTGTCGACCATCAGCTGGGACGGCTTCTTCAGGCCATTGCGTGCCGTTGGCTGGACGGGAAGCCGGACAAGGGGAGCGTCCACCAGGGTGCTGGTGAGCGGACAGAGGGTGACGCTCGGATGGGCCTGCAACCAGCGATCTGCCTGGACCACCACGGCAGGGCGTGGTTTGCCGGAGTACGCCCCCGGGCTGGCCACGGTCACCACGGTGCCGCGGCGGAGCGCAGGCAGGCTCATGCGGTCCAGTCGCTCCAGTCAGGGAGTTGTTCGCTCCAGTGCTGTTGCGGTTCCCGTTCGGCCAGCCGTTGCGATTGACGGCGGGCTTCCTCGCCATCGCCATGGCGCAGGAGGTACTGGGTGATGGCGTCGCGCACGCAGGCACTGCGGCTCTTGCCGAGCTGGAGGGCCAGCTGATCGAGCCGCCGCTCGAGTTCCGGCTCCACCCGCACCCCGATCGCCATGAATCCTGATGTTAAACGTTTCGTTCTACAGCGTAGGGGGTGGCGGATCTGGGGGCCTCAGACGTTCGATCGATGCCCGGCCCTGGCCTTGTCGCCGTGAGACCAGTCAAGCCGTGGTGGCTCCCATGGGTCACTACCGGATCAGGGCCTGCCATGGACACCTCACGTCTGTTCCAATCGGGCCGCAGCCAGGCGGTGCGGCTGCCGAAGGCGTACCGCTTCAGCGGTAGCGAGGTGGTGGTGAAGCATTTCGGCAATGGGGTGCTGTTGCTGCCGATCGATGACCCCTGGCAAACCCTGGAGGCCGGGTTGGCCGCCTTTGAGCCGGGGTTTGTGATCACGCGTGAGCAGCCGGAGGAGCAGATCCGGGAGGCGATCAACCCAATATTCTGCTCGATACCCACATCTGCCATTACATCATCAACGCCAAACCAGCCGCGGTCGTGGAGCGGTTCGGTGCGCAACCGCCAGGCCCTGGAGATGTTTCTGGCCCCACTCACGATCCTCCCTTTCGACGAGCACGCGGCTTGGGCCAATGGCGAGCTGCGGGCGGACCTGGAGCGCCGGGGCACTCCCATTGGCTCACTGGGCACGATGATGGGGGCCCATGCCCGGAGCCTGCAGGCCACGCTGATCACCCACAACGTCCGGGCGTTTGCCTTGGTGAGCGGCCTGCAGGTGGAAAACTGGGTGCCGACGGCCCAGTTGTGCTTTCCCACCAGATTGTTCATGCCAGCAGCGGAGCGAGCCGCTGCTGTGGGTGAGTCCGCCGAGGGCCATGGGGCACCTGCGGCCGTTAGAGATCCGCAAGTAGGCCGGCAGCAGGGCTCGATCAGAGCCAGGAAGGCTTCCCGGGTAAGCGTGGTCTCCATCGCATCCAGGAAGCGCTGGCGACGCGCCCTCTTTTTGGCGTGAATGTGCTCATGGTCCGAAAAGCCCAGCTGGAGGGGGACCGCCTTCCGTTCCAGCCTCAGTGTTGGATCTGGGTTGATCTTAGTACGCTTTTCAGATGTTCCCCAGGATTCAATGCCGCCGGCTCACTAGAAATGTAATCCGCCGTCATTCGCGCTCAATGGTTCACGCTGAACTTATGGAGCCAACGAGGGAGGTCTCTGCGATCCTCCCATCGAATGAGCTAGCCATACACTTTCAACCCATCGTCTCCCTCAAGCAAGCCTCCGTGGTGGGCCTAGAGGCCCTCGCGCGCCCGGCGCTCATGGGTGTCGGACAGAAGTTCGCCAAGGCCCGCAAGGCTGGGAAGCTGCTGGAGCTGGATCGCCGCTGCCGCATCCGGGCCATGGAGGCCTACCGGGATCTCCACTTGCCCCGGTCCCTGCGCCCCTTTCTGTTTCTCAACTTTGAAACGTCATTGATCGACGAGGGAGTTGAAGGCTCGGGAGCCTTGCTCGAGGCCACCGAGGCCACGGGTCTGGAACCCAGCGACATCGTGATCGAGCTCAACGAAACCAAGGTTCAGGACACGACGACCCTGAAACGCTTCGTGGAGCGCCATCGCGAATTGGGTTTCCTGATCGCCATCGACGACTTGGGATCCGGCCACAGCAACCTGCCACGCATCGCCGAATTGCGGCCCCACATCATCAAGCTCGACCGCAGTCTCATCGCCGGCGTCGACCGCGACTTTTTCAAGCAGGAAATGATGAAGTCGCTGATCCTGCTTGGAAAGACCATCGGCACTCTGGTGCTGGCTGAAGGGGTGGAAACCCAGGCAGAACTGGACACCTGTGCCGCCCTCGGCGCCGAGTTCTTCCAGGGGTATCACTTTGCGCGCCCCAAGCCAGCTGCCGATCTGAACCTGGCGGCCCTCCACCCTGTGCTGATGGAAGCCGCCCGCCGGCAACGGGTCAAAGCCGTGGCCGCCATCCAGGCCCGCCAGATGGAGGGCCTCGATCTGATCAATCTGGCCCGCGCAGGCTGTGAAGGTCTACGTCACATCCCCGCCCACGCGTTCGACGGCAGCCTTGCCAACTGGGTAGGCACCAACACCATGATCGAAGCGGCCTACGTGCTCGACAGCGACGGATTGCAGATCAGCAACACCCACCTGGGCCAGGGTCTCCCCCGGTCGAGGAACCGCCTGTTCACACCCGCCACGCGGGGCACCGACCATGCCAACAAGGAGTATTTCTTCAGCCTGATTGACACGGGTCTCCAACAGCACATCACCGACACTTACATCAGCCTGGCCACCGGCCAGCCCTGCCGCACCGTGGCCACGAGGTTGGAGCACGCGAGTGGCGCTTCCTTCGTGCTCTGTATGGATCAGCGCCTCAAAGCCTGATCTGATCGCCAGACAACCACCCGTCCACGGTCCTGCTGATGCAACGGTCGACGCCAGAGCGCGAGGCCGCGATCAAGCGGTACCGGGCCAGCCCCTTGCAGGCGCAGCGCAGGCTGATCCCGGCCTGTGCCGCAAGGGTCTTGAGCTGCACGCCCCCATCGAGATGCCGACGAATCAGGCGTTCCCGACTGAACGGCGTCAGCTGAACAACCTGGTGGGACTACGCACCTGGGCAGAGGTCGGGCAGGGATGAATGACCAGATCGCCACTGGGCCTGCTTGGTGAAGCGGACGATCCAGCTCACCACCCCGTTCCGCTACCCGCCCCTGCGGCATGGCTCCCGCACACGCCTCGGTTCGTTGGTGGAGGGGGCGTATTCCGCGCTGCTGTTCTGGGAAGGACTGCGCGTACCCCCCAAGGCACCGATCCGGCGCCGGCAGACCCTGTCCTCGGTGTTGCTGCTCAGGCCGCCCTGCGGGACCCACGGCATTGCGGACCCACCCAACGGCTGGGGACCTGGATGCGGGAGAAGGGAATCGCGGCATTCGAAACCCTGAGCGCCCGCACCCGTGAGTCGCTGGTCCAGGTGGGGGTGTTCACGCTGTCAAGCGACATTGAAAACCGAGCCACTGGCGACATCGAAAAGTGAGCCACCTCCGGCCCGGTACGGGCCGGAGGTTTGGCGGCGGTTTCGTGTCCTTGCCTGTGGTTGCTCATGGTTTCTGCGATGGCGTGATGGTTGTGCGTCGTTGCTGCTGGTCCTCAGTCCCCCTTGGCAGGAATCGGTGGTGAGGTCCCGCCCGTCTGCGGGCGAAACAGGCCTGAGCGGCGCTTTTCCCTGAGCCGGTAGCTGTCGCCGCGGATCGTCACCACATGGCTGTGGTGTAGCAGCCGATCAAGGTGTCCCGTGTCAATCAGATTGACGCCACCCGTCAACCTGATTGACACGGGACACGCACCACCTCGGCGTTGCTAGCCTTGTATGGTGCAACCCCAAATGAATTGATACAATTTAGGCCCTTAGAAGGATTCTCTACGCTTGTACGGTGACTGACAGATCTCCCAAGAGAAGGAAGTGGCGGAGAAGTTTTGGCCTTCAGGGGACCGCCCTTCTAAATGCTATTGAGCGACTTTCGCAAAGTGGTGTCAAGCACAAGGATGTTTGGATTCGATGTGGCTATACGGATAAATCTCTTTTTCAGTCAGAGTATGAACTTGCCCTGTGTTCTCGCGAGGTTCGCGACAGCCCAAGGCGATTGGCAAGGTCCATTGAGCCATCAGAGGGTAATCAGGACAGGCTAGCAGCGCAACGTAAGTTGAGTGATGGCAAGGATTTAGACCTTGAGGAGTTCAATGCGCTTCCCGACTGGCAACAAAGAGCTTTTGCAAAAAATCTAGAGCCATTGCCCAAAGGTCAGACGATAAGGAGAGCCAGGCGGAGACGGGAGAAGCCTCCTGAGAGCAAGCCACCTGCTCGCCTGCCTCTTGTAAAGCGACCAAAGCTTGTGGGGTCAGCACTTTTGGAAGCAGTTCTTGATTTGTCAAGGCAGGGAAAAGCCGAAATAAATATTGCCATAAAGTGCGGATACTCAAGTGAGGAGATTGGCCCCTTCCGAACTCAGCTCGCACGTGCGACAGGGTGCGAAAGAGCACCAATGGAAAGGATCCTTGCGAAGCTTGCGGCTCAGTAGCTCAACGAATTGCATGCAACAGCGCCGAACTGAAATCAACTTAAATAAGGCATGGCTTCAGCATGGATGCTTGCCGAAGCCGTTAGCTTCTCTTGGGGAGTCTTGATGGATTTGGCTATGCAAAATGCTGAGATTCTACTGGTCAAATATCCTAGCAAATGCGAATACACTAAGAGCCTATTTCCGCAGTTTGGTGTAAACGACTGGCGCTGTTTGGTTCAAGTCCACAGCGTTGGGGATATGCACCTGGGAGCTGGCTTCTGGCCGAGGCCCCTCCGCCCTTTCCAGCTCAGGCATAAACCCCTATTCCCCCTGCCATCTGACCGTCCGAGCGTTGATGCATCGTATTTGGAGGCCCATCGATGGATGACACTCACCCGGGGTAGACGTCAGGAGAGCGCTGACGATCTGGTCCCGTGGCCCTGCGCCAACACTCTCAACAGATCTCTGGCTTGCCTGGCGTGTCGCGCCGTCGCCGTCAGCTTCGAGCCAAGACCGCAATGACGTCTAACGTTGAAGCCTCAGCCCCTGAGGTTGGCGAAAGCCGCTGCCGTCATGACCCCAGCCGATCAAGGGAACCAAAGGCTCGACGCTCCCTTTTCCGTACGCAGCCGGAAACGTGGGGGCAGAAACGTCCTGCAGGTGAGCAGTTCGGTGAGCGCCATGGAGGCTCTTCGAGCACGGATTCGGGCCCAGAGCAAAACCGTGGCCGAGCACATCGCGGCCGATCCGGACGCCAAGCTTTTCATCGTCAACTGGACCACACCTGAGCCCTTCGGCCGCTGAGCACCAGCGTGGAGCTGAAGGCAGGGCAAATCGTCACGGTTGATTGGCGCAAAGATCCAGGCGACCCCGATCGAGACCCACGCCCCCCGTAGCCCAACAAGCTCAGGCCGGCAGTGGTCGTGCAGGACTGCGCCCTGTTTGACGTTGTCTATCCCACGGTCTTGGTGGTGCCGATGACGAGCACCCCCGAGCTGGCCATTCCAGACCTGACTGTGGTGCTGCAGCCCAGCGCGACCAACGGCTGCAAAAAGGTGAGCTATCTGCTCCCGCAGAATCTCACCTGCGTGGCCAAGACACGCATCGCCACAGCCACCGACTCCTGCATCACCCCCGAGGAGCTTCAGCAACTGCGCCAGCAGGTGGTGCTGACCGTCGGAGGGCTCACCTGACGGTCGTCAGCCCCACCACCCCCCGCAGAAACCCATCACTCCACGCCACCGCCGTCGCCCAGTTCTCCACCTCGCGCAGCCCCGAACTCCTTGTGGGCTTCAAGCTGTGGTCCCCACTGGGGATCCAGCCCACCTCCACCGCCGGCGAGAGGCTGTAGCTCTCCACCTCCTCCCGCCGGCCGAACGTGTCCCGCTCCCCCTGCAGGATCAGGGTGGGCGTGCGCAGGGCGGCCAGGTGCTCGGTGCGCAGCTGCAGCGGCTTGCCGGGCGGGTGGAAGGGGTAGCCCAGGCACAGGCAGCCCCGCACCCCATCGCTGGCGGCCAGTTCATCCACCAGCAGGCTGGCCACCCGCCCGCCCATCGACTTGCCGCCGATGAACAGCGGCCGCTGCGGGCGCTCGCCCGTCTCCAGCCGCACCTGCTGGCGGAAGGCCTCTTGCAGCACCGGCATCCGCTCGGGCCCCTGGCGGCGGCCCGTCTCGCGCATCCGGGCCATGTAGCCGAACTCGAAGCGCACCACCCGCCAGCCCGCCGTGGCCAGTCCGCCGGCGATCGCCGCCATGAACGGGCTGTCCATCGGTGCCCCGGCCCCATGGGCCAGCAGCACGGTGGCCGGCGCGTCGTCGGGGCCGTCGATCAGGCGGGGGTCGGAACTGGTGCCCATACAGTCAGACCATGACACGACGGATCAACCACACGCTGCGTCGCGCTGCACGGCATGGGGCCATGGGGGCCCTCCTGCTGCTGGCGGCAGGATCGACGACGGCGGCCGGATCGGCATGGGCCGATGGGCGCGGATCCAGCCCGGTGCTCCGCCTCGACGGCATCGGCCCGTTGCGTCTCGGCATGGGCCGAGCCGAAGCCGTCGCCACCGGCTGGCTTTCCGATCCGGGCCCCGGTTGTGAGCTCGGCGGGCCGCCGCTGCCTGTCGTCTACAAGCTCAAAGGGCCCAAGGCGCCGGCGGGAATCGTCGGCATGGCCCAGTTCGAACAGGGCACGTTGCGGGTCTTCGCCTTCTCAGCCGGTGTGCGGACGTCGTTCGGCGTCGCCATTCCCGGCGGCACCGTGAACGATCTGCTCAAGCGCGCCCGCGCCGCTGGTCTCTCCGCCACCTCGGTCTACGACGAGACCTTCGCCGGACGGTTCGTCACGGTGAACCGGGGCGGCCAGCAGGTGCTCGGGGCGTTTGCCGAAAAGAGCGCGCTCTCCACGCTCGCGGTGCCCTACGTGCCTGTCTGCGAATAGCCGCAACAGCAGCCCGGATGGCTTGCGTGGCCCGGCGAATCCTTGGCCAGCTGGTGGTGGTCAGGACCAGGATCGCGATGCTGCGGTCCTGGAGGTTCTGCTGATAACGAAGGTTGGTATCGGTCGTGATCAGAAGCTCGTAACCCTCCTGCTCCGCCAGCCGGATCAGTTCGCCATTGGTGACGGTGGACCAGCCCAGCTCGTAGGCCGTGGCCACGACGTGGCCTTCCAGATACCTGCGCAGGGGAACCGGTGTCCCCTGATCGAACAGGATCCGCATTCAGACCACCGTCGCCGCCGTGCTCCGGGCGACATGCTCCAGAACCAGGCGGGCCTGCTCGACGCTGACGCCAGGAAAGAGCTCGACGAACTCCTCAAGGGAAACGCCGTCTTCCAGATTTTCGAACAGGGCCGCCACCGGAATCCGGGAGCCGCGAAACACCCAGGCACCACTAACGCGCAGTGGATCGTGCTCCACGGCTGAACAATCCGCCCAGTCCAGATCCGATCCAGTGGCCATGGGTCCAGCCGGCAGCCGACGTCTTCAGGGTAAACAGCTCGCCCGTGGGTGGTCGTGGCGCGGCTGTCTCTTCACGGCAGCTCCAGCCAATCGCGCAGGGTCAGATCCAGAGGGTCATGCCGTCCAGTCGTCCCCCCCTGGCACCAGAATCCACGGGCCTGCTTTCCAACCATGGGCGCGATCCTGCTCACCGTTCTGACCGTGCTGCTGGGCTATGGCCTGGGCAAGGGTGTGCCCCGTCTGGTGCAGGGCTCGGGCCGCCTGGCGCGCCGTTCCCGCTTCAGCCAGCTGGCCTTCGGCTGCCTGCTGCTGGTCCCGTGGCTGGTGGGGATCGTTCTGCTGGTGCAGATCCCCCTGAACCCCGCTCTGCTGCTGCCGGCGATCGGCTACGCGGCCGGCATGGCCTGGGGCCGCCGCAAGGTGGGGCTGTAGACGACTCCGCCAGCTGAAACCTCACCGCGGCAACTGCGATTCCAGCTCGCGCAGCCGCCCTTCGAGGGCCTCGATCCGCTCCAGGTAGGTGAGGGCCAGGGCCATCCCGGACACGTTGAGGCCGAAGTCGTCGCGCAGGCGGGCGGCGCGGCGGGCCAGGCGCACTGTGCGGACGTGGAAGGTCCACACCGGCGCGTGCTGGGCGCAGCGGAACACCCCGAACTGCACCAGTTCGATCACCTCCTCGTGGCCCAGGCCCGAGGCGGCCAGCAACTCCTCGAGGGCGACGGTGCACCCCTCGTCGTCGTCGGGAATCAGCAGGTCGTCAGCCATCGGTGGGGGGTCCTTCGAGGTGGTGGCGGGGGTGGAAGGCGGAGGCTTCGGCGAGTTCGCGATACAGCGCCTGTTCCCGTTCGCCGATCGTTTCGGGCAGCACGATCTGAATCACACCGTAGAGATCGCCCGCCCCGTCACGCCGGTGGGGCAGGCCCTTGCCGGCCAGGCGCAGCTTCTGGCCGCTGCGCATCCCCGGCTTCAGGTTCACCGCCACCGGGCCATCGAGGCTGGGCACGCTGATCTCGGCCCCCAGGGCGGCCTCCCAGGGGGCGATCGGCAGCTCCAGGTAGAGGTCGTGGCCCACGGCCTTGAACCGGGGATGGGGCGCCAGCCGCACCTCCAGATAGAGATCGCCGGGGGCACCGCCGGCGATGCCGTCGCCCCCCTTGCCCGGCACCCGCAGCCGCTCCCCCTCCACCACGCCGCGGGGCACCCGGATCCGGCCGCTGCGGCTCTGCTTCTGGACGCGGCCATCGGCCCCCAGCACCGGAACGCTGAGCGAGAACGACACCTCGGTGCCTTGGGCGGCCTGCTCCAGGGTGAGCTCGGTGGCCACCTCCACGTCCTGGCCGCGGATCGGGAAGTCCGCCCCCGGCCGCCGGGGTCCGCCGGTGCCGCCACCGAAGCCGCCACCGAAACCACTGAAGCCGCCACCACCGAAGCCCATCCGCTCGAACAGATCGGCCAGGTCCACCTCCTGCTGACTGCCGCCGCCGCGCGAAAAGCGGGTTTCCCACTCCGGCGAGGGATGAAACTCTTCGCCGGGGCCGTGGCGGCCCAGATCGTCGTAGGCCTGGCGTTTCTCCGGGTCGGAAAGGGTCTGGTAGGCCTCGCTGATCTCCTTGAACCGCTCCTCGGCGCCCTCCTCCTTGGCCACATCGGGGTGGTATTTGCGCGCCAGTTTTCGGTAGGCCTTCTTGATCTCCTCGGCGCTGGCGTCGCGCTCCACCCCCAGGCTGGCGTAGTAGTCCTTGAACTTCATCGCAGCGTCCCTGCCCAGCCCGTGAGCTCGGCGATCATCCTCCTATGGCCATGCTGATCGTCCTGCCTGATCCTGTGGTGCTGGCGCGGCTTGCGGGGGTGGTGCTGGTGATCGCCGCCTGGAAACTGCTGGCCGGCTGAGCCCGAGGCGGCCGTTCAGCCGATCGCCCGGGGCGGGTCCGGGCAGGAACAGCCAGGCCGCCGGCCCTTGTCAACGGATCAGTCCTTGATCCTGGCCACCTCCTCCCGCGCCCGTTTCAGCACATCGCCACTGAGGGGGACGAAACCCAGCTCGGCGGCCTGCTGCTGGCGCTCCTCCTCCAGGGCCCAGAGCAGGAAGGTGCGCACGGCCTCCGCCTTCTTCTCACCCTGTCCGCTCTCGTAGGCCAGGATCCAGGTGAAGGCCACGATCGGGTAGCTCTCCGCCCCTTCGGGGTTGCAGTCCTCCCCACCCAGGCGCTCATCGAGCTTGATGTTGTTGAGGGCCGCCGCTCCGGAACTGGCATCCGGCAGGACGAACTTACCGGCCTTGTTCTGCAGCGCCGCCGGCTTCACGCTGCCCCGCAGGTAGGCCTGGTTGACGTAACCGATCGTTCCAGCGGTGTTCTGGATCACGCCGGCCACGCCCTCATTGCCCCTGCCGGCCAGGCCCACGGGCCACTGCACCGCCTTGCCGACGCCCACCTTCTTCTTCCATTCCTCCGAGAAGCAGGCCAGTGCATTGGTGAAGTTGAAGGTGGTGCCGGAGCCATCGGAGCGGTGCACCACCGTCAGGGGCCGGTCGGGACAGCCCAGGGCGCTCCAGTTGGTGATCTTGCCCAGGAAGATGTCGGCCAGCTGGGCCTGGGTCAGCTTGAGATCGGGGCAGTCGGGATTGTTGTAGGCCGGGCTGATCGTGCCGCCCAGCATGGGGATCTGCACGGCACCGCGCTTGCCGGCCGTGCCGGCCTTGAAGTCCTCGTCGCTGAGCGACTCGTCGGTGGCGCCGAAATCCACCGAGCCGGCCAGGAACGAGCGCACCCCCTGCCCGGACCCCACCGACTGGTAGTTCACCAGCGAGCCTTTGGCGGTCTTGTAGTCGGCGGCCCAGCGCTGGTAGGCGGGCGCCGGGAAGGAGGCCCCGGCCCCGTTCAGCGAGGGCAGACCGCCGCCGCCGGAGCCGCAGGCGCTGATGGTGAGTGTCAGGGCGGCCAACCCGCCCGGCAGGCAGGCCCGGCGGAGATGGGCAAGGGGCCGCTGCTGGGGAGGGGTCATGGCGGGGGAGTGGCGTCACGCTCTCCCTTACATCTACTGCGACACGTCGCGTGCGACGACGTTGGGCGGGCCTGCGCTCAGGGTGTCGCGTCTAGCCCCTCCTCCGCCTCCTGCTCGCGGGGCTGGGCTGGCAGGGGGGGGCAGGGCCGGCGGCGGCAGCACCTCCAGATCGGCAGGATTCGGTGCGGTTTCCGGACCGATCAGATCCACTGCGGTGCGTTGCATCACCAGCCGGAAGCGCAGGGGTGCCTGGCTTTTGTTGATGAACTCCTGCACGGCGGCCACCTGGCCGGCCGTTGGCAGCTCCGGATCGGTCACCCGCACCCGGGCCCGGATCAGCGGTGGGTTCTGCTGCCAGTCGATGCTGAGGCCCACCATGTCGATGGCGGGATCGCCGCCGAGGGTGATCGTGCTGCTGCGCAGCCGTTGCTCGATGGCCGCCTCCAGCTGCTGGGCCTTGTTCTCCTGCCGGGTCTGGTTCACCAGGCGGAAGAAGCTGCTGCCCAGGGGAATCACCAGCAGGGCGGTGAGGGCGACGCTGGTGAGGCCCAGGCGGCTGTGGAACAGCCGACGCCAATAGACCTTCTCGAGGGTCCCCAGCGAGGCCATCGCCCCCACCATGATACCGAGCAGGTTGGTGGCAAACAGCAGCAGTGCTCCATAGGCCTGCATCCAGTCCGATGAGGCCAGCAGGATGCCCACCACGCACATGGGCGGCACCAGGGCCACGGCGATGGCCAGGCCGGCCAGGGCCGAGATGGCGTCCTTGCGCAGCTTGGCGTACATCGCCACCGCTCCGGCCACCAGGGCCACCCCCAGATCCAGCAGGTTGGGGCTGGTGCGGTTCATCACCTCGCTGCCGAAGCTCGGGAAGGCCACCAGATGGCCCACCGCCATCGCCAGCAGCACGCAGATCACCACCCCCAGCATCAGAGTGCGCAGGGCCCGCAGGAACATCGGCAGCCGCCCCCGCAGGATCTCGAAGGCCATCGCCTGCAGCGGCATGATCCAGGGGGCCACGACCATGGCGCCGATCACCACCCCGGGGCTGTTGGCCAGCAGGCCCAGGGTGGCGATCAGGGCGGCCCCCACCGTGAGCACCACGAACACCTGGCTGAAGCTGGCGTCGTGCTCGAACTCCTGCTGCAGCGCGGCCAGCCGCTCGTCGGGGGCTGGGACGGGGACGGGGGGGCGTTCATGGCCGGGTCCCTCGGGCGGGTCGCACCCCATCCTGCTGGTCCGGCCCGGTACCTTCTGAGGCCGTGAGCAGTCCATCGTCTGTCCCATGACCCGGTGCCGACCCGCCCGGAGCGGGCTCCAGCTTGCCGTGCTCCTGCTGGTGGCCGTTGGGTTGCCGGACCCGTTGACGCGCGCCGCCCGGGCGGACAACTGGTCGTACCAGCGACTGGTCGATGCCTTCGAGCAGCGCGGCTTCAGCGTGCTCGGCAGCCATCCTCGCTGCGCCGAACGCGGCCTTTACGGGCTCTACCTGCGTGAGAGCCGGCGGATCGTGGTCTGCCCCCGCGGCAATCTCAACGACACCCTGCTGCATGAGGGCTGGCATGCGGTCCAGACCCGCTGTCTTCGGGGAAGGCCCTATCTGGGTGAGGAGGAACTGCGGCGGGGCCTGAGCCGGCGCGACCAGCGCGACCTGGCCAGGCTTTATGGCGAAGGCCGCTGGCAGCGGGAAGCGGAAGCCCGGGTCATGGCCCGCCGGGATCCCGCCGCTTACCTGCGCCTCGTCGATGAGCTCTGCGCTCCTCCACCAGCCGCCCCACCAACGGCGGCGCCCCCGGCGGCAGCGCCGAGCGGAGCCGCGCCTCAGGGCCAGGGGCTGAAGCGCACCGGCTCATAGCGGTCGATGGCCACACGCCAGCCCCGGATCGCCAGGGCGGCCAGTTCGGCATGGAAATCGGCCGTGGCGCCGCCGCCGATCCAGCCGGGCCTTGAGCTTGGGCAGCGACTCCTGGAGCGCCTCCAGGGGCAGCTCCACCAGCAGCAGGCTGGAGTCGCCGGCGGCCCGTCGCAGCGCCCCCTCCTCACTGCGCTGCCAGACCCGCAGCAGCAGTTCGAGCACCAGGGTGCGGCCATCGTCACCGGGATCCTGGGCCTCGGCCGCCCCCTCGGCCGCCCCCTCGGCCGTGGATGGGGCGCTGCAGGACTTGCCGTTGAGCGGCAGGGCCCGCTTCCCCTCCTGCTCCAGCAGGGCCAGCGCGACCAGATAGGGAACGTCCGCCATGACCGTCGCCGGTAACCAACCCCCAGCCTGCAGGATCGGCAGGGCGCCAGCACCGCCCGAACCGACAGGTGCCCGGGGTTTCGTTTAGGAGTAAGCAGCATTCATTGCTGCCATGGGGCGGAGCAACGTCACGGGGAAGGACGTCACGGTGGTCGTCGTTCCCCGCGAACGCTTCAGCCACGCCCTTGTCTCCCTGGATTCCATCCAGCAGAACACCGACGTTCCGTTCGATCTGATCGTTGTCGATGGCCATGGGCCCCCCGAGCTCGCCAGGGAGCTGGAGCGGCGGGCGGCGGACGGGCGCTTTCGCCTGATTCGCAGCGCGCACTATCTCTCCCCCAATGCCGCCCGCAACCTGGCCCTGCCCCACGTCACCACGCAGTACCTGGTTTTCATCGACAACGATGTGATCGTCACCCCCGGCTGGCTCGGGGCCCTGCTGGCCTGCGCCGAGCGCCACGGCTGCACCGCCGTCTGCCCCCTCACCTTCGAGGACGAGGCCTTCAGCGTCGTCCACCATGCCGGCGGCGAACTCCACTGGAGGTCCATGGGGGAGGGCCGCCGCTGGCTCACGGAGCGGCGCCCCTGGAACCATCTGCCCCTGGTCAAGGTGAAGCAGCCCCTGGTGGCCGGCCCCACCGAACTCAATGAGTTCCACTGTGTTCTGGTCCGGACGGACTTCTTCGCGCAGAACGGCCCCCTCGACGAGGGGCTGCTGAGCATGGCCGAGGAGACGGACTTCTCGATCGCTGTGGCCGCATGCGGTGGCTCAATGGTGTTCGAGCCGGCCAGCCGGGTGAGCTACATCCCCCCCTCTCCCGCCAACCTGCTTCCCACCGACAGGCCGTTCTTCGAGCTCCGCTGGTCCAGCGACTGGGTGAGGAGAAGCGTCGACCACATGGTGGCCAAGCACAACCTCGACCCGGTGTCGCCGGTGGCCAGGCACTGGCTGCGGTTCGTGTTCCAGCACCGCCATGCCTGTGCCACCGGCTCCAGGACGATGCCGACGCTGGACATCCTGTTCGGCGATTTCGGCTCCACCCTCGGCAAGCGGGAGAAGTGCGACCAGCTGCTGCGCCGGCTCTCGCCAGGTTCAGGCGGCGGCCGCTGAGCGCCGCCACCGTCCCCCTCGCCTGGGGCCCTGTCGACGAGGGCCCTGTCGACAAGCCGGAAAGCTCCGGCGAGCATGGCGGTTCGTGGGCCCGTCCCACGCCACCCGCCCCGGAGCCATGGACAGCGTCGACGGCAAGATCATCGTGGGCAGTGAGGAGTGGTGCAGCTTCCCGGACGCCGGGCTGCCGGCGATCAAGGCCCGGGTCGATTCCGGTGCCGCCACCTCCGCCCTCCACGCCACCAACATCGTTGCCTTCGAGCGCGACGGGCGCCCCTGGGTGAGCTTCGAGGTCCATCCCCTGCAGGGTGATCGGGTCGTGGTGGTGCGGCACGAGGCCCCCGTGGTCGCCCGGCGGGAGGTGCGCAACACCAGCGGCGTCTCAGAGAACCGCTACGTGATCCGGGAGCGGCTGGTGCTCGGCGAGCAGAGCTGGGAGGTGGAGCTGACGCTCGCCAACCGCGATGCCATGGGCTACCGGATGCTGCTGGGCCGGCAGGCGATGGTGGGCCGGATCCTGGTGGACCCGGAGGGCAGCCACCACCTGCGCAGCCTCAGCGCCGAGGAGAGCCGGGCCCTCTATGCCCATGTCCGCCCGCGCGATGCCGGCCTGCGGATCGTGCTGCTGGCCAGCGACCCCGATCTCTACAGCAACCGGCGCCTGATCGAGGCCGGCGAGGAGCGCGGGCACCACATGCAGTTCCTCAACATCCGCCAGTGCTACATCCGCCTGGATCCCCGCAACCCGGAGGTCCATTACCGCGGCGGTGACGTGCTCGGCGCGGTGGATGCGGTCATCCCCCGCATCCGTCCCAGCGTCACCTTCTACGGCTGCGCCGTGACGCGGCAGTTCGAGTCGATGGGAGTGCCGTCGCTCAACAGTGCCCAGGCGATCACCGCCTCCCGCGACAAGCTCTTTGCGTCCCAGGAATTCGTCCGCGCCGGGCTCAACACCCCCGTCACGGGGTTCGCCGATTCCCCCCTCGACACGGTGGACCTGATCCGCATGGTGGGCGGGGCCCCCCTGATCGTGAAGCTGCTGGAGGGGGCCCAGGGCAAGGGCGTGGTGCTGGCCGAAACCCAGAAGGCGGCCGAGAGCGTCATCAATGCCCTCCAGAGCCTCGACGCCAACCTGCTGGTGCAGGAGTTCATCAAGGAGGCCGGCGGCACGGATCTGCGCTGCTTCGTGGTCGGCGGCAAGGTGGTGGCCGCCATCGAACGTCGGGCCGCCGAGGGCGAGTTCCGGGCCAACCTCCACCAGGGGGGAACGGCCCGGACGGTGCAGCTTGAGGCGTCAGAAAAACAGATGGCCGTCAAGGCCTGCAAGGCCCTGGGGCTGGATGTGGCCGGTGTCGACATCCTGCGCTCCCACCGCGGCCCCCTGCTGCTGGAGGTCAACTCCAGCCCGGGACTCGAGGGGATCGAGACCGCCACCGGCCTGGATCTGGCCGGCAAGATGATTCGCAAGCTGGAACGCAAGCTCGGCTGGGGCCGGCCCCCGGCCGAAGGCGCCCTGGAGGCCCCATGACCACCGCCCCATGAGCAGCCCCCCATCGGCCTACCTGGAGCTGGAGGCCGTCGAGGCCTGGCTGGGGAACCGCCGCGTCTTCGAGGACCTCTCCCTGCGGCTTTTCAGCGGCGAACACACCGTGGTGCTGGGCCCCAACGGCTCCGGCAAGAGTTCGTTGGTCAAGCTGCTCAGCCGGGAGCTCTACCCCGTCGTCAAGCCCAGCTCCTGCCTGCGGATCTTCGGCAGCGAAACGGTCAATCTCTGGCAGCTGCGGGGCCGCATCGGCCTGGTGTCCCAGGACCTGCACGCCGCTTACGTCGGTCGGGTTGCAGCTGACGATGTGGTCCTCTCCGGCTTCTTCGGTTCGGTGGGCATCGGCCGCAGCCAGGTGGCCACAGACGCCCAGCGATGGCGCGTGGCCGACCTGATGCAGCAGCTGGGGTTGGCCGATCTGGCTGGGCGCCCCTACGGCCAGCTCTCCGAGGGGCAGCGGCGGCGCCTGCTGCTGGCCCGGGCCCTGGTGCATGGGCCCGAGGTGCTGGTGCTGGATGAACCCACCAACGGCCTCGACCTGAAGGCGAAACACCAGCTGCTGGCGGTCCTGCGTGAGCTGGCCCGCGCCGGCACCACCCTGCTGCTGGTGACCCACCAGATCGAGGCGGTGCTTCCCGAGATCCGCCGTTGCGTGCTGCTGCGCGAGGGAAAGGTGGTGGGCGACGGCCCCACCGACGCCCTGCTGCAGGACGCCCCCCTCAGCGCCCTGTTCGCCACCCCCCTGCGGGTGTGCGAGGCGAACGGTTACCGGCAGGTGTTGCCGGCGGGCTGAGCCGTCATCATGCGGGACATGTGCCGTGGCTTCTGGGTGCCCCGTCCGATCCGCCTGCCCCGTCTGCCCCGTCAGCTCAGGCCGCTGCTGGCGTTCCTGATCGCCTGCCTGCTGCCGCTGACGGGCCTGTCCCCGGCGGCGTTCTCCGCCGGCCAGGGGGCCCCACCCCCGGCCCTGGGCGAGAACACCTACGTGCCCCTCGCGAGCCAGCCCTTCCACGGCCAGCTGCTGGAGCTGAAGCAGCAATGGACGGATGCGCCCCTCAACCAGGTGGTGGGGGACAGCCCACGGGCCACCCTGCTCAACTTCTACGTGGTGATGGCCCAGGTGAACCGGGACATCGCCCGGATCGAGGCCAAGGCGGCCGCCACGCCCGGGTTGCTCTGGTCCCGTCAGGTTCGCAACGAACTGGAGCTGATCGACAGCTACTTCGAGGAGGCGGTCAAGGCCCTCGATGTCTCAGAGATCCCCCAGAGCATCCGGGCCAATTTCGCCAATGAACATGCCCTCAAGCTCAAGGTGATCCTCGATTACGTCTTCACCCACAGCCGCAAGCCTTTCGAGATCCCTGATGCGGCCGGGATGAAGGCCCTGAACGAGGCACGGGTGAACCCCAGCGCCAGCTGGACCATCCCCGGCACCTCCATCACCCTGACGGATGACGGGACGGAAGGGGGCCGTGATCGCGGCTACCGGTTCTCCGCCTTCACGGTGGCCCAGATCCCCAGCCTCTACGAGGAGATCAGGGATCAGCGGGCGCCATCCGACGGGCCCTCCAGCCTGCTGACGCCGGCCATCTATGACGCCTTCAGCCTCAGGCCTGGCCATCTGCTGCCGCCCAAGTGGTACCTGAGCATCCCCGCTGGCTTCCGCCGCAACGTGCTCGAGTCCGACTTCTTGGACCAGACCCTGTTCCAGATCCTCCTGGGGGTGTTGGCGATGTCGGCCTTCGCCTTCGTTCAGTACCGGCTGGTTCTGGCCCTGCTGGGCACCTATCGGATGACGGAACGGGCCGCCAGCCGCCCCCTCACGCCCATGGAGATCTGGCGCTTCGACAACATCGCCTGGCACCGGGTGCTGCTGGCGGTGGTGGCCCTGCCCATCACCCGTCTGGTGGAACTGTTCGATCACTACGTCAACGTCACCGGCCTGCCCCTGCAGGTGCTGATGTACCTGCTCTACACGCTCTACTTCTGCTGGGCTGCGTTATTCAGCTTTTTCCTGATGGAGGCCCTCGGCCGCAGCCTGGCGGAGTGGATCACGATTCTGCGCGGCCGCCGCAACGCCCTGCAGCTGAGCCGCGTCAGCAATCTGGTGATGCCCGTCTGCCGGGTGCTGGGGGCCATCATCGGCCTCTCCGTGATGTACCGGCTGCTGATCCTGCTGGGCCTGCCGGGCTCCACCGTGCTGGCCTTTTCCGCCGTGCCCGGCCTGGCCATCGGCCTCGGGGCCTCCAAGTTGCTGGGCAACCTGTTCGCCGGTCTGTCGATCCAGACCGACCGTCCCCTGCGGGTGGGGGAGTTCTGCCGCATCGGCAGCAATCTGGGTTATGTCACCAAGATCGGCCTGCGCTCCCTGGAGCTGCAGACCCATGAAAGTCGCGTCACGATCCCCAATTCGGTCGTCGATGAGGAGACGATCGTCAACTATTCCCTGCGTTCGGATCAGGCGCACGATGCGGTGCAGCATGTCTTCGAGCTGCACCTGCCCCTGCCGGCCGAGCTCACCCCCGACCAGCTGGACGACCTGGTGCATTACGGCCGCCTCCATCTCACCGAGCTGCCGGGTCTGTCCGCCGCCCAGGTGTTCCTCGACCAGGCCCCTGGTGATGGTGAGTTGCTGTTGCGCTGCTGCGGTCAGATTCATACCCCCAACTGGACCGATTACCTCACCTTGCGGGAAGCGGTCCTGCTGCGGTTGCGGCAGATCCTGGATCAGGTGATTCGCTCCCGCATGGTGATCGGCGTGGCCTACGACACCACCCAGGAGCAACTGCAACGCATCCCGGACCTGATCGCCTCCCTGTTCGAGGCCGAACCACTGGCCGCCTTCCGCGCTTGTCGCCTGATGGCGATCAGCGACTTCAGCTACGACTTCACCTACGACTACCGCTCCGCCCAGCCCACCTACGCGGCGTTCAAAGATGAGGTGGCCCGCCTCAACCGGGCCCTGCTGGCGCTGTTCGCGGCTGAAGGGATCGAGATCCCCTACCCCACCCAGGCGGAGGTCCAGATCGATGCCTGACCTGACGCTCCAGACCCTGGCGGGCTGCGGCCTGGTGATCGGTGCCTACCCCCGCTTCCGCTACGACGCCCGTGGCGGCGGGGGGGTGGGCGTGCTCACCGCGGTGGATCCCGCCGACACCGGCATCGGCCCTGGCACCGGCACCCTCGGATTCGATCCCGCCGGCCTGAGGATCCCGCCGCTCGACTGGCGCACCACCCGCTTCCTGGGGTTGCCGTTACCCCTCGGACCGGCGATCACGATCCACCCGGAGCGGCTCGACGGCACCATCGACGGCGCCACCGGGGCGATGGCGCTGCGCTTCGAGGCCCGCTTCCGCTTCGCCATCGGCTCCCTCTACCGCGCCCCCGACCTGATCGTCGCCACCACCCTCAGCACCGGTCCGGTGCAGGGCCGCCGCCACCGGGCCAGCGGCCAGCCCCTCGACGGCGAGGGCCGGGCGCTGCTGGTGGGCGTGGCCACCATCGTCCCCAGCGGCGACCCCTGGCTCGACCGCTTCCTGGGTTTGCCCGACGAGGCCCTGGCCCTGCTGCGCTGCCGCCTGGTGCCCAGGGCACCGGAAGCCCAGGACTTACCTTGACCCCCTGCCACGCCCGATCCCGCCATGCACCCCCTGCCGCTGCATCTCGGCCCGGGCAGTGATCTGCGTGCCAGCCTCGAGCAGCTGGCGATCGAAGCCGGCGCCTCCGGATTCGTGCTCGGCGTGGTGGGTGACCTCTCCCAGGCGGCGTTCCAGTGCCCCGGGCTGGAGGAGCCCACCGTGCTGCAGGGCCACCTGGAGATCATCACCCTGCAGGGCACCGTGGCGCCCCAGGGGGTGCACCTGCACCTGAGCCTCTCCGACGGCGACTGCCAGGTGTGGGGTGGTCATCTGGAGCACGGCAGCCTGGTGCTCAGGGGCGCTGACCTGCTGGTGGGCTTCCTGCCGCAGGCCGGCGCGCCCGGGGCTTCGCCCCAGGCCGCCGGGGCGACCGCAGCGGCCCTGCCCACCGTGCCCGCGGCCCCGGCCCAGCCCCGGGTGGAGATCGCCGTGCGCAGCGGCTGCCCCTACTCGGCCCGGGCCCTGCGCATGCTGCGCACCCTCGGCATCCCCCATGTGGTGCAGGTCGCCGACAACGACACGGCGCGGGCGGCGGTCGCCGAGCGCAGCGGCCTGGCCTCCATGCCCCAGGTGTTCATCGATGGCGAGCCGATCGGTGGCTACGACGCCCTGGCTGATCTCCACGGTCAGGGCGCCCTCGACCATCTGCGCTGAGGGCCCGCCGACTAGCGGGCCAGCTCCGGAAACTGCACCTTCAACCGGGCCACCTTCGGCTGGTCATGGATCACGACGTAGGGGTGGGCCGGGTTGCGGGCGACGAAATCCTGGTGGTAGGCCTCGGCCGGTGTGAAGCCCCGCCACTCCTCCACCGTCGTGGCGACCGGCCGCGGCAGGGCGCCGGAGCGGTTCAGCTGGCTGATGGTGGTCTCGGCCACCCGGCGCTGCTCCGGGGTGGTGGGGAAGATCGCCGAGCGGTACTGGGGGCCCACATCCGGACCCTGGCGGTTCAGCTCGGTGGGATCGTGGGCCACGGCGAAGAACACCTTCAGCAGCTGGCCGTAGCTCACCCGGGCCGGGTCGTAGGTGATGCGGATGCCCTCGGCGTGGCCGGTGTCGCCGCCACTCACCCGTTCGTAGGCGGCGGTGGCGGGGCTGCCGCCGCTGTAGCCGGTCACCACCTCGGTGACACCGATGACGTGCTCGAACACAGCCTCCATGCCCCAGAAGCAACCGCCCGCCAGCACCGCCGTGGCGCGTGGACCGGCCGCCAGGGTGAGCCCGGTGGTTGGATCGGGCAGGTTGACGGCCAGGGCGCTGGAGCCTCCCGGGCGGGGCAGAAGAGCCGCTGCGATCAGCGGCAACGCCAGCAGGCCGGCAGCCAGCGCCGAGCGGGCGGCGGCTGTGCTGAGGCGTGGCGACAGTCCCATTGGAGGGGAATCGGGTGATGCAGGTAGTACCGTCCTGGGCCTCCGACGGATTTCCCCGTAAGGTCGATCAGAGCGAAGGAACCTCCATGGCTGCCCGCCTCGCCATCGGCCCGGTGGACGTGAGTCCGGAGGTGCGTGAGTGGGTGGATGGCGAGACCCTGCAGCGTCTGGTGGCCCGTCACCGCCGCGGGGACTGGGGCGTGGTGGATGCCCGCGACGCCCGCGACAACACCATCGCCGCCTACCGGCAGCAGGGGTCGCTGCGCAGCGTCTTCGATCTCGGCCAGGGGCTGCAGGTGTGGATTCTCACCCATGACCTCGGCACCGACCGGCTGCACACCCTGGTGCTGCTGCCCAGCGACGAGTAGACCGCTGGCCGGCTGGCCTTGTCTTCACGATTTCTTTCGTCAGCTTGTATTGCCACCCATCTGGACGTTGCGGCCAGATGTTGTAGAGGGGTCCCTAGGTCGTGGGAGGAATGGTGACTATAGAGCTCCCACAGCTCAGGCGTCAGGCCCGCTCCTCCGGCGAGGTCCACTCCTGCAGCGAAGTGCGCTCCTCTAGTGAAGTGCGCTCCTCCGCTGAGGGCTGGTCTCCGGCCGACGAGCTGGCCGCCCTCGAAACCGTCTGGGCCAGCCTCTGCCAGGACGCGGCGAGCCCCGCCCCCACGCTTGAGCTGCCGGTCATTTCCCGCTCCAACCCCAGCCGTGCGGCGGATGGGCGGACCCAGCGCCAGCGACAGCCCCGCCGCATCGATTCCGAGCGGATCGCCTCCTGAGGAGCGTGTGGCTTCGTTCGCAATCTTTTTCTTTCGCAATCTTTCCCAGCGAAGATGCAAGCCTTCGTGGTGAAGGAATGTATGGATCCTTTTCCAGGCACTGAGCGCTGTAACGATTCTGTTTGTTTTCCCTGGAATCGGCTGAGAATCGCTGCTTGACATCGCCGGCGGGCAAGACCTTCCGGGGAATCCCTTTCCATTGGTCTCCCGCACCGGCACCTGCCTGAATCCGCCAGGTGGGTCCCCCGCGGCGATGCTCCTCCCTCTGCCCTTTGCGCTGTTTCCACCATAGCCCTGGTCCAAGCCCCTTCCCTTGGCATCGAGCGTTTCGCGGATGACCGCAACAAGGAGAACTGGTCAAAAGCCTCCCAGCAGGATCGCGATGGCATCATCCGTCTGGTGTATCAGCAGGTGCTGGGCCAGCAATATGTGATGCAGAACGAGCGCCTTGTCGGTGCCGAATCCCTCTTCCGCAACGGTTATCTCACCGTGCAGGAATTCGTGCGCACCCTCGCCAGGAGCGGTCTGTATCGCGCCCGTTTCTTCGAGTCCTGCAATCCCTACCGCTTCATCGAGCTCAACCACAAGCATCTCCTCGGCCGGGCTCCCCACAACAAGGCCGAAATGCTGCATCACTTCACGATCCTGCAGGAGCAGGGCTACGACGCCGAGATCGATTCCTACATCGACAGCCCCGAGTACCAGGAGCGCTTCGGTTCCGACGTGGTGCCCTATCTGCACGGCTGGGACTACTCCGCCGGCCACCAGGGCCAGCAGTTCTCCTGGCTGATGCAGCTGGCCGGTGGGGCGGCGGCGTCGGTGAAGGGCGACAGCGCCGGCACCCGCTTCAAGCTGGGCCGGGCCCTGCACCAGGACCGGGCCGTGACGGTGACGGTCCTCCGTCCCCGCTTCAGCGGTGAATCCTTCTTCCAGGCCAACCTGGCCCAGGGCGGCGCCAGCGTTGATGGTCCGATCTCCCGCAGTGGCCAGCCCACCGATCCCGCCCGCGGCCACCGGGAGGAGGCCCTGGTGGTGTCGGCCGGGGTGCGCGGCACCAGCTCCCCCAGTGGCCGGGTGGCCACCATCACCGCCACCGGGCTGGTGAACAACGCCGTGGTGCGCAGCGGCGCCTACGTGATGCGGGTGCCCTACAGCCGCATGAACGAAGCCCTGCAGCGGGTGCAGCGTCTCGGTGGCCGGGTGGTGCGCGTCAGCGTCAACTGAACTGACGCTTCGGGGGGTCAGGGCCGCAGGTCCACCCCCCGCCCGGCCAGCAGCTGGCGGCAGGCCATCAGGGCCGACAGGCTCACCCCGGCGGTGCCCTCGCCGGGGTGGATGGCGTCGCCGCACAGCCACAGACCCGCCAGGGGAGTGCGGCTCGCCAGGCCGAAGGGCCCGAAACGGCTGGGGTGCTGGCCCAGGCCGCCCACGTAGCCCCAGGGCCGGCCGGTCCAGCCGGCAAACCCCCGGGGGGTGGCCAGCTCCCCGTGCAGCCAGTCGCCGGGTCCCACCCCCAGCAGCCGCTCCAGGCCCCGCTGGATGGCGGCCATCGCCTGCTGCTTCCGGGCCTGATAGTCGGCCTGGTCCCCAGCGAACCAGGGGCGGGCCGGGGTGAACACGCTGGCGATCACCGTGGCGCGCCCCGCGGGGGCTCGGCCGTCCCCCTCCTGGCTGACGGACACGAACAGGGAGCCGGGGTCAGGGGCCTCCAGCTGCAGGTGGCTGGGGCACCCCGGCGGCAGCCGGTCCCGCTCGACGGCTCCGTAGAACACCAGGGCGCCGCTGGGTTCGCTCAGGGCCGCGAGCCGGCGGCGGTAGCCGCCTGGCAGGGCTTCCCCCAGCAGGGCCGGCAGGGTCTGGGGGGGCAGGCTGACCACCACCTCAGGGGCGCCCAGATGGAACGCCTCCCCCAACGGACGGCTGTCCCCGGGCGGTGGGCCGCCGCGCCGGCCCGTGACCCGCCAGGCGTCCCCGGGCTGCTCCGGCGGCTGCAGGCGCTCCACCCGGTGCCGTAGCCGCAGCCGGCCGCCGTCCCTTTGGAGGGCGCTCTCCAGGGCCTCGCTGAGGGCCTGCATCGACCCCTCCAGGTGCCAGAGCCCGAGCGGTTCCTGCACCATCGCCAGCACCGTGGCCCCGTAGAGGGCGGCGGTGCGATCCGCCGGCTCCTGGGAATAGAGCCTCAGTTGCAGATCCAGGAAACGCCGCAGCCGCGTGTCGGCGGCGCAGCCGGTGAGCCGCAGCAGGTCGGCCATGGTGGCGGTGGTGAGCAGGCCGCTGGCCAGAGTCCCTGCCCCCAGCGCCCCCAGCAGCTGGCCCAGATCCCACCAGGAGCGGGGCGGCAGCACCGGATCCCGCGCCGCGAAGGCCCAGTTGCTCCGGTGCAGGGCATTGCAGAGGGCCCAGAAGCGTTCGCTGCCGGGGAACTGGCGCAACCGTTCCTGCCGCCAGCGCTGCGGATCGCGCCAGATCGCCACCGGCTCGCGGCCATCGGCCAGGTCCACCACGCAGCCCGGATCCAGGGGCACGGCCGCCGGCGGTTCCACCCCCAGATGGCGGAACAGCCGGGCATGGATGCCGGCGGGGGCGCCGTCGCCCTGCTCCAGGCCCGCCACCTGGGTGGCCCCCACGTCGAACACATAGGGACCGCGCCGGAAGGTGCCGGCGCAGCCGCCACTCTGGTGGTGGGCTTCGAGCAGCTCCACCTGCAGCCCCTGTTTCGCCAGCAGGGCCGCCGCCGTCAGGCCGGCGATGCCGGCGCCCACCACCACCACCTCCACCTGATCTCTTCCGCTGGGGGTCAACGCTGCACCGATGGTTCCTACGGGATGCTGGCAGATCGGAGCTGGATGCCGGCGGCCTCGATCAAGAGCGGGGCGCCGATGCAGTTGTGGTGCGGATGTACATCACAAGAGCGGCGATCCAATGTTGGCACTTATGAACTTCGTGACCGCCCTGTAATCACCAAGGGCTCAGAGGAGGTGAGATCTCCTCCTTTTGAGGTGATGGCCTCCGTCACTGCGCCCATTAAATCCTCAAAGAAGCACTGTGCGGCAAGGGGTCTGCCCTGGAGCCCATGCGCTTAGCACACTTTTGAATGCATCAGTGCTGTCTTCTCTGAGTCGTTCCTTGCCCCAGGGCTGGTGGCATCTTTTCCTATGTCAGAGCGTGATACGGTCAATAGTGGTTGAATGCCAAATTGGTCCTCGTTCCGTAGACTGCCATGAAATTTCCGCCCATCGCCTTGCGTGCATTTTGACGTGATGATCAGCGACTGACCTGACTTTCGGCGATACGACAGTCAGCAACATCGTGTGTACTGGTGTCGGTGCTGATACCGAAATCCGATTCAATAACTTCGATCTGGCCTATGACTTCGGCAGTGTCATTGATCCTCCAACCCAGGCCGGATCCATTTCCTACAGCATCTCTATCATTCAGCTAGGATTCGAGTTTGCTGCGGTTGGCCTCGACTCCGGCTGCATCTTCCCAGCCCTTGGAGGCTGCACGGTGACGAAGAAAGTGAGCTGGATCGGTGGATCCACGTCCTTGGTGTCCACTAATGGTAACCCCGCCCCTGTGGATTTTCTGTTCGCTGCTGGGGTCACCTCGCTCAACATTGAAGATCTCTTCCTGGCGACGGGCAAATCCGCGGTTTCGACGGCGAACAACTTCTTCAGCCAGAGAACTGGGGGTGGTCCTGACTCGGTCCCCGGACCTCTTCCCATTCTTGGTGCTGGTATGGCCTTCGGCTTCAGCCGTCGGTTGAGGTCCAGGGTCAAGGCGTCCTCGTTGGTCTGAACTGGTTTGGATCGTCCTGGTTGAGCTCAGATCTGTCCTCCTCAATCCCTGGTCTTGGCCAGGGATTTTTTTATTGGCCGATCTCGATGTGGCATGTGATCTGGCGGATGACCAACTGGATCTTTCCGACCTCCGAGGGCCAACACATGTTCAGAGTGCCGATGTTGACCAGCCGCTGTCCTGTCACGGTCGTGGATTCTCCGTGGTGGTACCTTGATGCCCGTTCGCCGTGGAAAGACTCAATCAGGAAAGCCCCAGCGTGGACAGATTCGGTTATGCCGATCGACACAGACAGGCCAGCTTGCTGCCATCAGCTGCGTGGTTGATCATTTTCGATCTCTATCCATTCTTTGTCGATGACACCATCGAAATGGCGACGCCCCTGCAGGTGACCTTTCCCCACCCTGCCTTGACGTCGGACCATCAGGCTCTGCAACAGAGTGGCGTGATAGGGGGACCGTCGACCGATCGCAGCAAAGCCGAGAAAAAGGATCAGCATCCTCAGCGTGTTCCCAAAAGCCAGTCCCAGAGAGCGTTGGCACACGCTGGACATGTTGTAGCTGAACTCATATTCGGCGCGTTTGGTGTTGGCGCTGATGGCTTCTGCCAGGCGTTCCCTGATCACGGGGAAGGGTTGGGGAAACGACTCGGGAAGTGGCGCCTTGTCACTCGGGACCTGGGCATAGGCCCTGCGCAGCTCCGCGGGTGTGTTGGCGTTTCTGATCGCCTCGACCGCCCTGGAGGCCTGGCCGATGAGTTGGGTGGATTGCTGGGTTCGTGTTTGCAGCAGTTTCGCACCGGAATACATCTGAACGGGGATCAGCAGCAGGTACCCCAACGCCACCCAGCTGGCCAGGCGCCGCAGCAGTTCCGCACGGTTGGTGAGTGGCTTGGATTGGGGATTCAGGACGGCAGCCGCTGCCACCAGCAGAACCCCCGTGAGCAGGGTGATGCCTCGGCTGACAAGAAATCCAATCATGACGTCCAGCCAGGCCGGCTGGAGGAGGGCTACGGGCCAGGCCTGAAAGGCCAGTTCGACCAGGAAGTAGGCCAGGATGGCGACACCTACCTAATGAAGAACGGTTGCAAATTCAACCTGCAGCTCGCGGGATGAATCGCGGGAGTTTCGGACGCTTGTGGTCGGGGTCATGTTTTTCTTTCCTGTCTCTATTGATGGTCTCAATATCGGATGGATTCTTCAGTCTGGTCAAGCGAGTTTCCCATCACTTGCTGGACGGGGCCGGATCGATGTGTTGGGATTGAAGCCTCGGCCGCATGGGGTGCATCAGGCCCCTTTGGGAACGGCAAACACCATTCATTTCCACGCTTCCATGGCCCACCCCGCCACGCTCATCCCCTGGCTGGCCGAGCAGCTCGGCGTCGAGCCGGTCGGCTGGACCGCGGTGGGTGGCGGCTGCATCCACAGCGCCTGGCGACTGGATCTGGCCGATGGCCGCAGGCTGTTCGCCAAGACCAACGGGGCCTCCGCCCTGCCGATCCTGGAGGCCGAGGCCGAGGGTCTGCGGGGCCTGGCGGCGGCGGCGGGTGCGGAGGGCCCGCGGGTCCCTGTCCCCCTGGCCTGCGGGGTGGCGGGACCGTCGGCCGTGCTGGTGCTCCCCTGGCTCGACCTGGCGCGCGGCCGTTCTGCGGCCCATGAGCCGCAGTGGCGCCGTCTGGGTGCAGCGCTGGCGGCTCTGCACCGCCAGAGCCTGACCCGCACCTGCGTGGCGGAGGATCGGGCCGGGGAAGCCTTCGGCTGGCCCCGGGACAACGTCATCGGCTCTTTCCCGCAGCGCAACGGCTGGGAGGCGGACTGGGGCCGGTTCTTCGTGGAACGGCGGCTGGCTCCCCAGCTGGAGCACCTGGCCAGCAGCGGCCACCCCCTGCGGCGGGCCGCCGCGCTGCTGGAGCGCACGGCCGAGTGGCTGGGGCGGCACCGTCCGGAGCCCTGCCTGGTGCACGGTGATCTCTGGAGCGGCAACGCCGCCGTGACCAGCGATGGCCAGGGGGTGATCTTCGATCCGGCAGTCCACCGGGGCGACCGGGAGGTGGACCTGGCCATGGCGCGCCTGTTCGGGGGCTTCCCCGAGGCGTTCTTCGAGGGGTACCAGGAGACCTGGCCCCTGCCCTCAGGGCACCGCTCCCGGCGCGAGCTCTACAACCTGTATCACCTGCTCAACCACGCCAACCTGTTCGGCGGCAGCTACGTGGGGCAAAGCGAAGCCTGCCTGGATGCGCTGCTGGATCGCGGCGAAGGTCAGGGGTGGGGCTAACCGGGGTCCGGGGACGTCGCCACGCCCCCGGTGTTGCTGAGGACCCAGGCGTTCAGCTGAGGTATTCCTTGCGCAGCGACTGGAGCTTCGCCATCACGGCGGAGCGCTTCTCACCGGTGGTGAGGTTCTTCCAGCTCCAGCTGCCGACCACCACCAGGCCAAGCAGTTCCAGCAGGCCGGGGACGATCGGCAGCAGGTTGATGGTGTCGAGCACGCCCTTGATCAGGATCTGGGCCACGATCACGGCCAGCAGCACGCCGGAGGCCTTGCCGATCCGGCCCACCTGGCTCCAGTCCACCTTGTCGAGGGTCTCGTTGACCTTGCCGATCACGTTGCTGTAGCGCTCGCTGAAATCCACCTCGGCGGCGCTGCTGGTGCTGTCGTCCTGCATGGTCTCCTTCACTTCGGTCGTGCTGTCGATCATGGAAGGAGAGTTCTCCTGACGGAATGATTCATAACGTACCGGTGTGACCCCAGAGACGCCAGAGGAGCTAGGCCTCGGTCGGCAGGCGCTGACGGTGCTGGAGGCCGTCCTGCTGGCGGCCGCCCCCGAGGAGGGCTGTGCCCTGCTGCTGGGTCGCCGCGACCCCTGGCGCGTCGAGCAGGCCTGGCCCTGCCTCAACGTCTGGGAGCCGCCGCCGGAGCGTCGCCGCCGCTTCGCCCTCGATCCCCGCGAGCAGCTGCAGGCGCAGAAATGGGCCCGGGCCCGGGGGCTGACGGTCCTGGGCTCGGCCCACAGCCACCCGCTCTCGGCGCCGGTGCCCTCGGCGCTGGATCGCTCCCTCGCCTTCGCCCCCACCCTGATGCTGATCCTGGGGCAGGCCGATGGCCCCGCCGCGTCGGCAGCCGCTGGGGACGGGCCGTGGTCCCTGGCCTGCTGGTGGTTGCCGGAGCAGGGCAGCCCCCGGCCGCTGGCGTGGAGAATGGACTGTTAGTGCGTCGTGGATCTCCACCGCCATGCTTCCTCCCGACACCAGCGACGTCCAGCTCAGTCCCGATGAGGTGGTGCGCTTCTCCCGCCACCTGATCCTGCCGGAGATCGGCATGGAGGGGCAGAAGCGGCTCAAGGCGGCCTCGGTGCTGTGCGTCGGCACCGGCGGTCTCGGCTCTCCCCTGCTCCTCTATCTGGCCGCCGCCGGCGTCGGCCGCCTGGGCATCGTCGACTTCGACGTCGTGGACCACAGCAACCTGCAGCGCCAAGTGATCCACGGCACCAGCTGGGTGGGCAAGCCCAAGATCGAATCCGCCAAAGCCCGGATCCACGAGATCAACCCCCACTGCCAGGTGGATCTCTACGAAACGGCGCTCACCAGTGAGAACGCACTCGAGATCATCGCCGGCTACGACATCGTCTGCGACGGCACCGACAACTTCCCTACCCGCTACCTGGTCAACGACGCCTGCGTCCTGCTCGACAAGCCGAACGTCTACGGCTCCATCTTCCGCTTCGAGGGCCAGGCCACGGTGTTCAACGACCAGGGCGGTCCCAACTACCGGGACCTGTTCCCCGAACCGCCGCCGCCCGGCATGGTGCCCTCCTGTGCCGAAGGGGGTGTGGTGGGGGTGCTGCCCGGAATCATCGGCGTGATCCAGGCCACCGAGGCCGTCAAGCTGATCACCGGCATCGGCACCAGCCTCAGCGGCCGCCTGCTGCTCTTCGATGCCCTCAAGATGAGCTTCCGGGAGCTGAAGCTGCGCCCCAACCCGGAGCGTCCCGTGATCGACAAGCTGATCGATTACCAGGAGTTCTGCGGCGTCGGTGGCTCCGCCCCCGGCCAGGAGGAGGCGGGCAGCGTGGCCACCATCAGCGTGAGCGAACTCAAGACGCTGCTCGATGGCTCCCAGGACGACCTGCTGCTGCTTGATGTCCGCAATCCCCCCGAGGCGGAGATCGCGGTGATCCCCGGCGCCGTGCTGGTGCCCCTCGATCGCATCGAGAGCGGCGAGGCGATCGAAGAGGTGCGGCGGCTGGCGAGCGGCAAGCGGCTCTACGTGCACTGCAAGCTGGGCGGCCGCTCCGCCAAGGCCCTGATCGCCCTCGGACGCCACGGCATCGACGGGGTGAACGTGCAGGGCGGCATCGACGCCTGGAGCCAGGAGGTGGATACTGACGTTCCGCGTTACTGATCCCCTCTCCCCCGCCAGGCAGCGGTGGCTGGAGCGCCGTCGCGCCGAAGCCCGGCGCCTGATCGCCCTCGAGAAGCGCTTCCTGCCGCTCCTGCTCTCGGCCCTGCTGCCGATCCTCGTGATGCCGCTCACGGCCACGCGGGGCTGGCCGGGCCAGGTCCTTCTGGCCCTGGTCTTCAATCTGCTCATCCTGCAGTCGATCCTCACCCTGCCGGGGATCGCCGGGGTGAGCTACGCCAGGCTGCGCCAGGAGATCTTCCGGGGGATCGGCCTGGTGGGCGGCCTGGGACTCTGGGTGCCGGTGCTCACCGGCACCTGGCCCGGCGGTCTGTTCCGGGCCGTGGAGATGGTGCTGCTGAGTCTCTTTTTCCTGGCCACCTCCATGCGGCTGGTGCGCCTGCTGGCCCGGGTGCCACGGGTGAACGTGCAGGTGATGGCCGGCGCGGCGGCGGGCTACCTGCATCTGGGCCTCACCGGCGGGGTGCTGGCCACGGCCACCCAGGTGCTCGTCCCCGGCAGCTTCAGCCTCGGCGCGGCCGCCAGCCACCAGGTGCTGCTCGACCGGCTCACTTACTTCAGCTTCGTGACCATCGTCGGCGTCGGCTATGGCGACGTGCTGCCGGCCAATGCGGTGGGGGAGCGCTTCGTGATCCTGCTCAGCGTGGCCAGCACCCTCTACGTGGCCCTGCTGGTGGGCCTGCTGCTGGGTCGGTTCATCGCCTCGGAGGAGGTGCAGATGCTCGAGGAGGACGAACTGGGCCTTGACCGGGTCGATGGGCCCGGGACCCCCTGATCCGCTGTCCCTCGACCGGCCGCTTCAGTAGTCGACGCCGCGCTTGAGGTCGACGCCCCGCTCGGCGTAGTGCTTGTGGCACACCATCTCCGAGTGGACGCTGGCCAGGTCGAAGTAGGCCGGGCGGCTCTTGCAGCGCCCCGTGATGATCACCTCGGTCTCGGTGGGCTTGCGCAGCAGGGTCTGGACGATCGGCTCCACCGGCAGCAGCTCCAGATCCACCGTGGGGTTCAGTTCGTCGAGGATCACGGTCTTGTAGAGGCCGCTGGCGATGGCGGCCCGGGCGATTTCCCAGGCCCGCTCCGCCTCCACATAGTCGATCGGCTGCTGCTGGCCGCGCCAGACAATGGCGTCCCGTCCCGAGCGCAGGTGATCCACCAGGTGGGGGTAGCTCTCCCGCAGGGCGGCGATGGCCGCGTCCTCCGTGTAGCCCGCCCCGCCCTTGAGCCACTGCAGGATCAGCACCCGGTGGCTCTTGTCCTGGCTGATGCCCCGCCCGATGGCCTGCAGGCCCTTGCCCAGGGCGCTGGTGGACTTGCCCTTGCCTTCCCCCGTGTAGATCTCCAGCCCCTCCAGACCCTGCTGGGGTCCGCTGTGGGCCCGCATCTCCGAGTGCAGATCGGCCAGCTGCACCAGCTGGCGCGGTGCCCCCCGGCCGGTGCAGATGATCTCCATTCCCGCCGGTTTGGTGGCCAGGGTGCGCACCACCTCCTCGGTGTCGAGCAGGCCCAGGTCGAGCACCGGGTTGAGTTCGTCGAGCACCACAACCGAATAGAGGTTGCTGGCGATCGCCCCCTTGGCGATGTCCCAGCCCCGCTGGGCTTCCTGGTGGTCGAAGCGGGTGGCCTCCGCGGCACTGAAGTAGTCACCCCGGCCGGTGCGCACCTGGTCGATCAGGTGGGGAAAGCCCTGCTGCAGGGCCTCGATGGCGCTGTCCTCGTCGTAGGCGCGGCCGGGACCCTTGAGGAACCGCAGCAGCAGCACCCGGGTGCGCTTCTGCTCGCAGATGCCCAGCCCGATGGTGCGCAGCACGACCCCCAGGGCCGCCTGGCTCTTGCCCTTGCCTTCCCCGTCGTAGACGTGCAGCTGGCCGTGGGCCCGTTCATCGCTGCCCGCAGCGGTGCGGATGCCGATGCCCCGTCCGGTGCCGCGCTGCGGGGTCTGGGTGCTGCGGGCGGCGGGGGTCATCGGCGGGCGGTACCGGTCCGGATGCTACCGAGCCTTGCCAGGATCTACGCCATGCCCGCCACCCGCCGCCTCAGCCTGCTCGAAGCCCTGCCGGCCCCGCTGGAGCGGGGCCTGGAGGCCCTCTGCCGCCAGCTCGATGCCCTGCCGCAGGTGGTGGTGGCCTACTCCGGCGGTGTCGACAGCGCCCTGGTGGCCGCCCTGGCCGGCGACCGGCTGGGGGAGCGGGCCCTGGCGGTCACCGGCGTCTCGCCGGCCCTGGCCCCCCACCTGCGCCGGGAGGCCAGCGACCAGGCCCGCTGGCTGGGCCTGCGCCACCGGGAGGTGCCCACAGCGGAGCTGGCCGACCCCGCCTACACCAGCAACCCCCAGGATCGCTGCTACGCCTGCAAGCGGGAGCTGCACCGGCTGCTGGCCCCGATCGCCGCCGCCGCCCGGGGGGCCCAGGTGCTGGATGGCGTCAACCGCGACGACCTCGGCGACCACCGGCCCGGCATCCGGGCCGCCCGGGAGTTCGGCGTGCGCTCACCATTGGCGGAGGCCGGCATCGACAAGGCGGGGGTGCGCCAGCTCTCCCGTGCCCTCGGCTTGCCCTGGTGGGACAAGCCGGCCCAGCCCTGCCTCGCCTCCCGCTTCCCCTACGGCGAACCGATCAGCGCCACGCGGCTGGCCCGGGTGGCCGCCGCCGAGGACTGGCTGCGCCAGCGCGGTTTCGCCGAGCTGCGGGTGCGCAGCCAGGGGGAGACGGCCCGCATCGAGATCCCCGCGGCCGGATTGCCGGCGGCGCTGAAGCGTCTGGCCCAGGGTGAGCTGCGCCCCGAGCTGGTGGGGGCGTTCCGGGACATGGGGTTCACCGCCGTGGCCCTCGACCTGGAGGGGCTGGCGAGCGGCAAGCTCAACCGCGCCCTGGCACCGGAGCTGCCGTGAGTGGACGCAGGAAAACCGCCGGAGAAAGGTCCCCGGCGGCTGGTGGCGGTTCACCGGCGCTCAGGCGCTGGCCAGGTGGGGCTCCCTCTGACTGTCGATCAGGGCCTCGGGCGTCTCGCGCCGGAAGCTGGTGAGCTTGTGGCGGCCGGCGCCCAGCTCCTCCCACAGGACCTGACAGGCCTTCTCGGGCATGGTGTGGTCACCGCAAGTGAACACGTCCACGGCCGCGTAGCCCGACTCGGGCCAGGTGTGGATGGAGATGTGGGACTCCGCGAGCAACGCCAGGCCCGTGACGCCCTGGGGTTCGAAGCGGTGGGTGATCAGGTTGAGCAGGGTGGCACCAGCGCGTCTGGCTGCTGTCGTGATGGTGTCCCTGAGGAAAGCTTCGTCGTCGAGCCTTGCGCAATCGCAGTCGTAGAGCTCGAGGATGCAGTGTTTCCCTACCGCGTCGGTGATGTCGCCAGGGGCGGAGACGGGGCGTGCAATCGGGTGGGCGTGGGAGGCGGCGGGCTTCCATCCCGGGTTGGGATGCAGGCTGGAAAGGGTCTGGTTCATCGAATCCGGTCAAACAGGCCTCACCATACGCGCCGGAGCGCGGAACCGAGGTTCGCCAGGCTGCCTGCGGCAGCAGGGAGTTCGGGCCTCAGGCCACCAACGCGCCGCTGCGCAGTTCCACCACCTGGCTGCGGGCCCGCCAGCCCGTGCTGAAGGCCTCCAGGTGGGTGGCGCTCACCAGGCACTGGTGGCCGTCCCCCACCGCCTCCAGCAGCAGTTGCTGGCGCCCCGGGTCAAGTTCGGCCAGCACGTCGTCGAGCAGCAGCAGGGGCGGCTGACCCACCACCTGGCCCACCAGCTCCAGTTCCCCCAGCTTCAGGGCCAGCACCAGGGTGCGCTGCTGGCCGGCGGAGCCGTAGCGGCGCGCGGCCTGGCCGCCGATCAGCAGGGCCACCTCGTCCCGGTGGGGACCCACCTGGCACTGGCCCAGCCGCTCCTCCTCGGGCCGCTGCTGGCGCAGCTGCTCCTCCAGGGCCTGGCGCCAGGGGCCCTCCTCGTCGCTGGCCTCGGCCAGCACGGTGCCGCTGATGTAGTCGAGCCGGAGCGGTTCGGCGGCCCCGCCGATGCGCTGCTGCCAGGCCGCCGCCAGCGGCTCCAGGCGCCGCAGGGCCCGTTGCCGGCGGCGGTGCAGGCGGGCACCGACCAGGGCCATCTGGGCATCGAAGGCCTCCAGCAGCTCCTGCCGCGTTCCGGCGCCCAGGCCGCGGCGCAGCAGCTGGCTGCGCTGGCGCAGCAGCCGCCCGTAGCGGCTCAGCAGGGCGCCGTAGACCGGCTCCAGCTGCAGCACCACCCGGTCCAGCCACTGGCGCCGCAGGGCCGGCTCGCCCCGCACCAGGTCGAGGTCGAGGGCGCTGAAGCCAACGCAGCGCAGGGGGCCGATCAGGTCGAGCTGGCGCTCCAGCCGCTTGCCGTTGCGGAACGCCTGGCGTCCGCCGCTGCGCCGCAGCTCCAGCTGCAGGCTGTCCGCCTCATCGGTGAGGGCCCCCAGCCGGCTCCAGGGGTGGCCGTGGCCGATCAGATCCCGGTCGACGCTGCAGCGGTGGGACCGCAGGCTGGTGAGCAGTTCCACCCCCTCCAGCAGGTTCGACTTGCCCTGGCCGTTGCTGCCGATGACGAGCAGCCGGGGCGCCTCCAGCGTCAGCTGCAGGCCGTCGATGTTGCGGAAATGCCGGAAGTCCAGGCGGTGCAGCCGGATGGTTCTGGGGCGGTCAGCCGCTAAGGTACCCCCATCGGCGGTCAAGCTCCCCCAGGGGGCCGGATCCACCGTGGCAGGGCATGTAGCTCAGTTGGATAGAGCGTCAGATTCCGGTTCTGAATGTCGGGGGTTCGAGTCCCTCCATGCTCGTCAGCCCAGCCCCTCCTCTCGTCCGACCCGCAGGTCGAGACCCATCGCCCGGATCCCGCCGGGATCGACGACGAAACCGGCCCGGGTGAGGGCCGTCACGGCTTCGGGCGGGGCGGACAGGGAGATGCTGCAGCCGCTCAGTTCCCGCCGCAGGCGGGCCAGGGCGGCCTGCACCAGCGCGCCGATCACCTGATCCCGGCAGGGGTCGGCGGGATCGGCCACCAGATCCCACAGGTTGGCATTGAGGGCCTGGTCACTGGTGGCCCGCACGAAGCCCACCAGCTGGCCGGTGGGGTTGAGCACCACCAGGTGCCAGGCGCTGCGGGCCAGCACCCGCTGCCAGCGGTCCGGACTGCGGGGGGCATCCCCGCAGGCCACCAGCAGGCGGTTGAGGCCGGCCGGATCGGGGTCGTGCTGCTGCAGCAGGGCGTAGCCCTCCCGCAGGCGAGGGGTCGGGGGCTGGCTGCGGAAGGGGATCAACAGAGAGTCCAGGGAATCAGCCCGTGTTGCGCATGCCGGCGGCGATGCCGTTGATGGTGAGCAGGGCGCCGCGCAGCAACTCGCTGCGGCTGTAGGTGCGGCCGTCGCCGCCCGCCGGCCCGTCGCCGGGCCCCTCGCTCATCGGCGGCTGCCGTTTCTGCTCCCGCAGGCGACGCAGCAGCGCCACCTGCAGGTAGCCCAGGGGGATGATCGTGCGGTTGCGCAGGTCAACCGACAGCTGCAGGGCCGGGTCGCCGTCGAGGAGCCGGCTGTGGTTGCTGATGCGCAGCACCAGGGAACGGGTGAGGGCGAACTCGCTGGCGATCGCCTCGAAGATCTGGGCAAACACCTCCTTGTTCTGGGGACGTCCCAGGGAGGTGACGTAATGGCCGGCCAGCTCCAGGTCGACCTTGGAGAGGGTCATCTCCACCTTGGAGATCAGCATGCGGAAGAAGGGCCAGCGCTGGTAGAGCAGCTGCAGCAGCTCCATCTGTTCGCCGTCGGCATCAAGCTCCGCCTGCAGCGCTGTGCCCACCCCGTACCAGCTGGGCAGCAGGAAGCGGCTCTGGGTCCAGCCGAACACCCACGGGATGGCCCGCAGGCTGGAGAGATCCTTGGCGCCGCTCTTGCGGCGCGCCGGCCGGCTGGAGATCTGCAGCTTGCTGATCTCCTCGATCGGCGTCACCTGCTGGAAGAAGGCCACCAGGTCGGGGTTGTCGTGCACCAGGGCCCGGTAATGGTCGCGGGAGCGGGCCGCGAGCCGCTCCATCAGCACGTTCCAGGTGGGGGTGTCGTCCACCGGGGTGCTGACCATGCTGTTCTGGAGCACGGCGGTGGTGACCGTTTCCAGGTTGTAGAGGGCCAGTTCCGGCAGGGAGTACTTGGAGGCCAGCACCTCCCCCTGCTCGGTGATCTTGATGCGTCCCTTGAGGGTGCCGCTGGGCTGGGCCAGGATCGCCTGGTAGGCGGGGCCGCCGCCCCGGCCCACCGAGCCGCCGCGGCCATGGAAGATGCGCAGAGCGACGTCGTGGGCATCGGCCAGCGACTGCAGCGCGATCTGGGCCCGGTGGATCTCCCAGTTGCTGGAGAGGAAGCCGGAATCCTTGTTGCTGTCGGAGTAGCCCAGCATCACCTCCTGGAGGGGCTGCTCGCCGTCGCTGTTGCTGATCAGCAGCTGGCGATAGAAGGGATCGGCGAACAGGCGGCCCATCACGGCCGGGGCCCCCTGCAGGTCCTCGACCGTCTCGAACAGGGGGATCACCAGCAGGGCCGATTTCTGGGCCATCGGATCCACCAGCCCGGCCTCCTTGGCCAGGAGCACCACCTCCAGCAGGTCCGACACCGTGTGACTCATGGAGATCACGTAGGTGCGGCAGATGCGCCGGCCGAACTCCTGCTGCAGCCGCTGCAGCATCCGGAACACGGCGAAGGTCTCGGCGGTGGGGGCGCTCCAGCGGGCCGCCGGCGGCAGCAGGGGCCGGCGGGTCTTGAGTTCGCTCAGCAGCCACTCCACCCGCTGCTCTTCGTCCATCTCCCCGTAGGGCACCGGCAGCAGCAGGTAGCGGCTGAGCTCGTCGATGGCGTCGCTGTGGCGGGTGCTCTCCTGGCGGATGTCGAGGCTGGCCAGGGAGAAGGCGAAGATGTGCACCTGGCTGAGCAGATCCTGCAGCGCTTCGCAGCTCAGGCCGGTGGCATCGAGGCTCTCCTTGATCAGCTCCAGGTCGGTGCGGAATTCCTCCACCGAGGCGTAATGCAGTTCCTGGGGTGGGGCCGGCTCCATCAGGCTGGTGAGGCCCGCCTCATGGCCGGAGGACCCGTCGCAGGGGGATTCCCAGCCCGCCTCGGCCAGCTGCTGGTTGCGCTGCTGGGTGAGGCGCAGGCGCTCGAGGGTGTAGCTCAGCTTCAGCCGGTAGGGCTCGAGCCGGTAGCGGGCGGCGCGCTCCTCGTAGATCTCCGGGAAGCGCAGCCGGTCCATCTCCAGGGATTCCAGCAGGGCGCCGCTCACCTGGCTCCACTGCATCGAGATGCTCAGCTGGTCGCGCAGGACCGAGACCGACTGGATGTAGCGGGCCAGCATCAGCTGCCGCTGGAAGCAGGCCGTGCGCCAGGTCACGTCCGGGGTCACCGAGGGGTTGCCGTCCCGGTCGGAACCCACCCAGGAGCCGAAGGTGCAGAAGGCGTCCCGGGGGGGCTGCACATCGGGGTAGCTGGCCGCCAGGGCGGCGCGGATGCGCTGGCGCAGCTGGGGCAGGGCGTCGAAGAGCACCTGCTGGAAATAATGCAGGGCGTAGTCGACCTCATCGATCACTGACGGCTTGAACTGGTGCAGCTCATCGGTGCGCCACCACAGCCGGATCTCCTCCTCCAGCTGCTGGCGCAGCCGGTCGTTGTCGTCCGGGTTGCCCTGGCCGTTCACCTGCAGCTTCTGGATCAGGGCCGCTACCCGCCGCTGCTTGTGGCGCACGGTGTGGCGCACGATCTCGGTGGGGTGGGCGGTGAACACCAGCCGGATGTCGAGTTCCCGCAGCAGGCCCTCCAGCTGGCCCGGCGGCACGTTCAGGGCCCGCAGGCGCTCGAACAGCTGGCGGAAGGTGGCCGGGTCGCTCTGGCTGGCCAGGGGCGGCAGGAAGGGGTCGTTGCTGGCGGGGGTCGGGGCCCGCTTGATGCTTTCGAGGTAGCTGTCCTCCTCGATGTGCTGCTCGAGGATGTTGACCAGCTGGAAGTAGAGGGAGAAGGCCCGGGCCGCGGCGATCCCCTCGGCCAGGTCCATGGCCTTGATCAGCGCGATGATGCCGTCCGTGTCGACGGCGGAGCTGGCCTCCGGGTCGAGGCCCGGGGCCACCGGCCCACTCAGTTCCTTGAGCCGCAGCAGGCGTTCCACCTGCTCGGGCGGGCATTCACTGCGCAGCACCGTCTGCCAGAGGTCCTCCACCAGCTCCAGCCGCTCGGTGAGCAGTCGGATCACCCCGGGTGAGGCCTCAGCGGGAACGACCGAAGGCTCGGTCAGGAGTAGCCGCATGGGGGCGGTGGGCGCGGGGGTGCTGTTCATGATCCTCCAGGAACCTGGGCTGCTTCTGTCGCCAGCCATGCGTCCAGGGCCCTCTCCCGCCGTTCGAGAGCCACGGCCTCACTGCCGATGATCGCACCGATGCTTTCGCTGCGCCCATGGCGCGCCAGCCATCGCATCGCCTGGTTGCCGCCGGCGAGGAGCTCATGGAGGGGCGCCAGCCAGCGCGTCAGCCCGAGCTCGGCCGCCAGCGGCGCCATCGCCTCCAGTTCAGTGGCGATCCAGTCGCGGGCCTCCGGCGTCTCCCCGGTGCGCCAGTGCACCAGCCGGGCCTGGAGGCTGGTGCGGGCCGCCGCCCGGTCGTTGGCATCGGCGATCGCCTCCAGTTCAGCGGCTCCGAACCGGCTGGCGGCCAGGGGATCCTGGCCCGAGGGGTCCCGCAGCAGCTGCTGCAGGCGCAGTTCGGTGAAGGCGGTGACCGCCAGCAGCAGCATCGGGTCGTCGATCAGGTCGCAGATGCGGATCTCCAGGCGGTTGAGGCCATGGGGGCGGTCGTCGCCGTTGGGCCGCACCGACGTCCAGAGGTGGCGCACGTTGCGCATCGCCCTGGCGGCCAGCTGCTCCTCCATCCAGTCGATGTAGTGGCGGTGATCCCGGAACAGGGGCACCAGGGGCGGCGTGATCGGGAACTGCAGCCAGCGCTGGGAATGGGCCCCGGTGACCTCGCCGTCGAGGAAGGGGGAGCTGGCGCTGAGGGCGAGCAGCAGGGAGGCTTCGCAGCGCAGCAGCCGCAGGCCCGCGAACAGGGCGTCCATCGCCGTCAGGCCCAGGTTGATGTGGACGCTGGCGGTCACCACCCGGGTGCCGTAGGTGGCCTCGATATAAGCGTGGTAAGGGTTCTCGGGGTCGGAGCGCTCGAAGCGGTGGCTGTCCCCCAGGCTCAGGGTGCTGCCCGGCAGCAGGGTGAGCCGGCGGGGCTGGAGCCAGCGCCGCAGCCGACGGCGCGGCTCCAGCAGCAGTTCCAGCTGGGCGGTGTAGGAGGCCTCCGGCGGGGTGACGTACTCGAGGTTGCGGCGGTCCGGCTCGGTCATGAACCCCGCCAGTGCGACGGCCGCTTCGGCGGAGCAGCCCACCACCGTGCCGTCGGCCCGGCCGGTGTACATCTCCACTTCAAAGCCCTTCAGCAGCAGGGGAGCGCTCATGGCGTCGTGTCGGCCGCGGCGGCCTCGGCAGGCTCCAGGCAGGCGAGGGCCTTCAGCATCCCGCGGGCCTTGTTGCGGGTTTCCTGGTACTCCGCCTCGGGCCGGGAGTCGGCCACGATTCCGGCACCGGCCTGCACCTGCACCCGCCAGCCTCCCTCGGGGTGGGGGAGCACCACCATGGTGCGGATCGTGATGGCCGTGTTGAGGGCTCCGGCCAGATCCACCGCCCCGTAGACGCCCGAATAGGGCCCGCGGGCGTCCGGCTCGAGGGCGTGGATGAGCTGCATGGCGCGGATCTTGGGGGCGCCGCTGACGGTGCCCGCCGGGAAGGAAGCCATCAGCAGGTCCCAGATGTCGTGATCCTCGGTCAGCAGCCCCTCCACCTCGCTGACGATGTGCATCACGTGGGAGTACTTCTCGATCACCATCAGCTCGGTGACCTTCACCGTGCCGGCCCGGCAGACCCGGCCCAGGTCGTTGCGGCCCAGGTCGACCAGCATCACGTGCTCCGCCCGCTCCTTCGGATCGGCCAGCAGCTCCTCGGCCAGGGCCCCATCCTGGGCGTCATCGGCGCCACGGGGCCGGGTGCCGGCGATGGGCCGCAGGGACGCCTTCACCCCTTCGGCGCAGGGCTCCGCCTTCACCATCACCTCGGGACTGGAGCCGATCAGGTGCCAGTCGCCGAAGTTGAAGAACGCCATGTAGGGCGAGGGGTTGACCATCCGCAGGCTGCGGTAGAGATCGAACGGGTCGTGACTCACCCGGGCTTCGAACCGCTGGCTCAGCACCAGCTGGAACACGTCGCCGGCGGCGATGTGCTCGGCCGCCGCCGCCACCGCGCCCTGAAACTCGTCCTGGTCGCGGTTGCTGCGGGTGGCCAGCTCGGCGCCGCTCGCCTCGTGCCAGGCCAGCGGCTTGACGTGCGCCGGCAACGGGGCGTGCATGCGGGCCTCGAGGGCCTCGATGCGGGCTGCCGCCCGGTCGTAGGCCTCACCGGGATCGGCGCCTGCGGAGAGATCCACGTAGGCCACCGCCGTGATCTGGCGCTTCACCTGGTCGAACACCAGCAGGCTGTCGGCCAGCATCCAGCAGCCGTCCGGCGGGGCCCCGTCCGGCGCGTCGTGGACCGGCACGCTGGGCTCGATCCAGCGGATCAGTTCATAGCCCCAGAAGCCGAACAGCTGGGCCACCGCCGGCAGGCCCTCCACCGGGCCGGGGCGCAGGGGGGCCAGCGCCTCCCGCAGCAGGGTGAAGGGGCTGCCCCGGAGCTGCTCGCTGCGGCCATCGCGCCAGCGCCTCTCCCCCTGGTCGCCGCGGCAGGTGAGGGTCCAGAGCGGGTCGCTGACGACGAAGCTCCAGCGGCCCAGCTGCTCGCCCCCTTCCACCGATTCCAGCAGTACCCCATGGCTGCCGCCCGCCCCCACCTTCAGCCAGGTGGTCAGGGGGGTCTCCAGGTCGGCGGGCCAGCGCTTCCAGAGGGGCAGGAGATTGACGGCCAAGTCAGCGCCTGCCTCCCCACCGGCGATCCGGGCGAGGAAGGCGCTGCGATCAGAACCGGGCATCACGGCGACAGGCAGGCAAAAAAAACGGGGCTCTCGGCCCCGCCGTTATAGGTGCTGGCCGGCCAGGCTCAGGATTCGTGGGTGGCCTTGCCGCTGAACTTGAGGCTGGCGGGGTTAGGGTTGGCGCCGATGCTGCGGGGGGTGTGGCCCACCATGGCGCGTCCTTCGTTGACCTTCTCGGGAAAGACCCCGTCCTTGGGGTGCAGGAACTCGGTGTCGCCGCCCGGGTAGATCCGGTAGATCTTGTAGTCCTCGATCCGGGGCTTGAACTTGGTGCGCAGCTGGGTGCCTAGGGCCAGACACTGCTCCTTGCGGGCGAAGTACATCAGGTTGTCGCCTTCGTGCATCTCCGCGGCGCCGCCGGTGGGGAGCTCGAACGCCTGGGCCTTGGTGCTGCTCCAGGTGATGGCGTACTTCTCCTCGGTCTCCGCCGAGTTGAGCAGGCCACCGGTGCTGCCGATGGACTTCGGAAGTTGACCGTGGAGGGCCGTATCAGGCATGGCTCGCAGACCGTTTCAGGCGGAAACTAGCACCGTGTTTTTGGGCTTCCGGGCGCCCCCGGCGGACTCTTCACACCCGTCAACAAAGCCGGCCGCCGCCGCCTCAGCCGCCGCGCTCGGCGGCCGGGAAGAAGACGGTCAGGTTGCTGCCGCCCCGCTCGGTAAGCCGGCCCCCCAGGCGGTGGAACAGCCTCTGGGTGGCCTGGCGGCTTAGCTGCAGGCTGCCCGTCTCCGGGTTCCAGCTCAGCACCGGACCCACCGGCATCGGCACGGCGGCCGCCAGCCCATCGGCCTCGCGGCTCTCGGGGTCGTCGCTGCTGAGCTGGAGCTTCAGCCGCGAGCCCGCCGGCAGCAGCCGCAGCCGAACTTCGCTGCCGCTGGGCAGGCTGCGGCTGAACCGGTCCATCAGGCCGCCGAGCATGGTCTCCAGCCGGCTGGGGTCGCTCATCACCGGCGGCAGGTCGGCGGCGATCTCAAGCACCAGCCGCAGATCGCGGCGCTCCAGCTGGCGTTGCCAGAGCTCCTCCAGCTGGTAGAGCAGCCGGCTCAGGTCCGTGCGGGCCAGTTCGCTGTCGCTCAGGGGCTGGCCACTGCCGGGCTGGCGCTGCAGTTCCGCCGCCAGGAAGATGAGGCCGAAGCGGTCGATCTGTTCGCTGCACTCGCCGTCGATCTGCTCCAGCCGCTGCCGCACCACCGCCGGCAGGTCGCTGCGGCGCAGCAGGGAGCGGATCAGGGTGCGGATCGTGGCCAGGGGGGTGCGCACCTCGTGGGTGAGGGCCTCGAGCAGGGCCAGTTCGCTGCTGACGGAGTCGCCCCCCTCGCTGCGCTTCTCGCCGTGCACCAGCGGCTGCAGGGTGACGCTGGGAGCCATGGCGGCCAGACGCTGAGCCAGCAGGGGCCAGAAGCGGGTGCCCAGGTCGGGGTCGTTGCTGAGCGGGCCCAGCAGCTGCAGGCGGCGGCGCAGCCCCAGGCCCGCGGCCGGATCGTCCTGGGCCAGGCGGCGATCGAGCAGTTCCAGGGCGGCCGACAGGGTCGGGGCGTCGAAGCGCACCACCAGCCGGCGTTCCTGCGGGGGACCGTCGAGGGCCAGGGCCACCTGCAGCACCGGGGTGATCAGCACCAGCAGCGGGTCGGTGCCATCGTCCTCCCGCAGGCTGAGGCGCTGGAAGCCCCCCGGCCGTCCCGCCGTTCCCCGGGGGGGTGTGCCGTGGCCGGCCGGCAGGGGTGCCATCCCGGGAAGCAGCGGCAGCCCCGGGGGCATCAGGTTGCCCACCTCGGCGGGCGTCCAGACCCAGCCGTCCAGCCACTCCAGCAGGGCGGGTTCGTAGAGGGCCGGCAGGGGGGCCGCCAGCCACACCCCCGGCTGGGGCGGGGCGGCCCCGAGCAGGTCCGCCTGCACCGTGGCCAGGGCGGCCCACCACTGGCGCCGCACGCTGTCCTCGTCCCCCCGCCCGGCCGGGACCCCGGCCGCCAGCAGGCGGCGCAGGTCCCCCAGGCTCACCACCATCGCCGCAGGCTGCGGCTGCGCCGGGCCACGGAGGCGCAGAGCCCGAGGCTGATGCAGTTGACGAGCATGGCCGAACGGCCGTAGCTCAGGAACGGCAGCGGAATGCCGGTGATGGGTCCGAGGCCGATGGTCATGTTGATGTTCACCACCACCTGGAACATCAGCATGGCGCCGATGCCCACCACCACGAGCGATTCGTAGTCGCTGCTCGCCCGGCCGGCGATCTGCAGCAGGCGCCAGATCAGCACCACGAAGCCCACCACCACCAGCATCGAGCCGATGAAGCCGGTCTCCTCGCCCAGGGCGCTGAAGATGAAATCGGTGTGCTGTTCGGGGATGAAGCGCAGCTTGGTGAGGGAGCCGTTCATCAGGCCGGTGCCCCAGAGCTGGCCGGAACCGATGCCCACGGTGCTCTGCAGCAGGTGGTAGCCACCGCCGAGGGGATCCTGGGCCGGATCGAGGAACAGGGTGAGCCGGGCCCGCTGGTGCGGGCGCAGCCCGTGCTCCCAGAGCCAGGGCGTCCCCACGGCGAACAGCCCCTGGACCGCCAGCACCAGGGAGAGTCCCACCCCCTTCCAGGGCAGGGAGCGCCAGGCCACCGAGCCCATCAGGGGAATCCAGCCCAGCAGCAGCCAGGGCAGGGTGCCGGCCATGATCGCGGTGAACAGGGGCGAGAGCAGCAGCAGCAGCCAGGTGGCGGGCATGCCCGACCAGAACAGCATCACCAGCAGCACCGCCCCGAAGACCAGCGACGTGCCCAGATCCGGCTGCACGAACACCAGCAACCAGGGCACGCTGATCATGGCCACCGGCCGCAGCAGATCGATCGGCCGCTCCACCGGGTACCTGGAGAGCACCCCCGCCAGCAGCAGGATCGCCGCCAACTTGGCGAACTCCGAGGGCTGCACATAGAAGCCGCCGATGTTGATCCAGCTCTGGGCCCCGAGGGCGCTGACCCCGATCACCCGCACCGCGATCAGGCTCGCCACCATCAGGATGTAGATCGGCCACTGGAAGCGCGCGATGCGCTCCAGGGGCACCCGGGCCAGGAGCAGGGCGATGACCAGGCCCACCGCTGCGGTGACCCAGTGCTGGTACCAGTCGGTGGTGGCCTGCTGGCGCTGGGTGCTGGCGATCAGGATCCCCGCCAGCAGGGTGAGGGCGATGGGGATGCCCCAGAGGATGGGGTCGAAGCCGGGGCCGCGCCGCTTCGCCCCCTTGGCGGCGAAGCCACCGCGCCGGGGGCTGAGGACCGCCATCGCTTCAGGCGAGGGCCGGGCTGAGGGCGCAGCCGGCGCTCAGCCGTTCGGCCAGCTCGGTGAAGGCGCGGCCGCTGGCCGAGCCCGGTGCCGAGAGCACCACCGGCAAGCCCCGCTCCCCGCCCTCGAGCACGGGCATCTCCATGGGCAGCTGGGCCAGCAGGGGCACGCCCGCCTCGTCGGCCAGCCGCTGGCCGCCGCCGCTGCCGAACAGGGCGTAGCGGCGATCGGGCAGATCGGGGGGGATGAAGGCGGTCATGTTCTCCACCACCCCGAGCACCGGCACGCCCATCTGCAGGAACATCGCCAGGCCGCGGCGGGCATCCTGCAGCGACACCAGCTGGGGGGTGGTGACGATCACCGCGCCGGCCATGGGCACGGCCTGGGCGAGGGTGAGCTGGGCGTCGCCGGTGCCGGGGGGCAGATCCACCACCAGCACGTCCCGTTCGCCCCAGTTCACCTGATAAAGGAACTGGCGGATGATTCCGTTGAGCATCGGACCGCGCCAGACCACCGGCTGGTTCTCCTGGATCAGCAGGCCCATCGACACCATGACGATGCCGCAGGTTTCGATCGGCTCCAGCACCTGGTCGTTGCCGCTGCCCGACACCTGGGTGCTGCGGTCGGCCACGCCCAGCATGGTGGGGGCATTGGGCCCGTAGATGTCGGCATCGAGCAGGCCCACCCGCAGGCCGGAAGCGGCCAGGGCACAGGCCAGGTTCACCGCCACCGTGCTCTTGCCCACGCCGCCCTTGCCGCTGCTCACAGCGATCACCTGGCGCACACCGGGGATGCCCTGCCGTTCCGGCAGCTGGGCCCCGCCGGGGCCGTGGCCGGCGGCGCCGATCGGGCCCGACGACGGGGCGGCGGCGGGCTGGGCCAGTTCGATCTGCACGTCGTTGATGCCCTCCACGGCCAGCAGGGCGCTGCGGGCCTCGGCGGCGATGCGCTCCCGCTGGCTGTTGGCGAAACCGGGCAGGGCCAGGCGGAACACCGCCCGGCTGCCCTGATGACGCAGGTCGCTGATCCAGCCCAGCTCCAGCAGGCTGCGGCCACTGCCGGCGTCGCGGAGTGGCTGCAGGGCCTCGAGGAGGTTGTCGGCGCTGGCCATTCGGCGGCGTCAGGGTCGGGTTGGACGGCGATCCTAGGGGCGGCCCCCCGGGCCGGTCGGACCGGCCGGTGGCTCCTGCGGTGGCCCTGCAGCGGCCCAAGGGCAGCCCTGCGCCAGCCCCGCGGCCCCTTCCCGAGCCCGTGACAGACGCTCTCGAACCCTTGTGGGACCCCCCGATGGGCTGAAAAGGTGTGCGGATGTTCCGCGTCCGCCGCGCTGCCCTTCCATGGAGATGCCACCTGCCGATTCCCGCAGCCGTGCCAAGGCCCTGCTGATGGGCCTGCAGGACTCGATCTGCGCGGGTCTCGCCAGCCTCGATGGCGGGGCCGACTTCGAAGAGCAGAGCTGGGAGCGGCCGGAGGGCGGCGGCGGCCGCTCCCGGGTGATGAAGGACGGCCGCGTCTTCGAGCAGGGCGGCGTCAACTTCTCAGAGGTGGAGGGCGAGCGGCTGCCCCCCTCGATCCTGTCCCAGCGCCCGGAGGCGGAGGGTCACCGCTGGTTCGCCACCGGCACCTCGATGGTGCTGCACCCCCGCAACCCCTACGTGCCCACGGTGCACCTCAACTACCGCTACTTCGAGGCGGGGCCGGTGTGGTGGTTCGGCGGCGGTGCCGACCTCACCCCCTACTACCCCTTCCTGGAGGACGCCCGCCACTTCCACCGCACCCTCAAGGGGGCCTGCGACGCGGTGGATCCGGCCTACTACACGGTGTTCAAGCCCTGGTGCGACGAGTACTTCTTCCTCAAGCACCGGGGCGAGACCCGCGGCGTGGGCGGCATCTTCTACGACTACCAGGACCCCGGCGGCGTTCTCTACAAGGGCGGTGACCCCGAGGGGCCGGCGGCGGCGGCCAGCGCGGCCGTCGGACCGCTTCACCAGAACTGGGAGCAGCTCTTCGCCCTGGCCTCGGCCTGCGGCAACGCCTTCCTGCCGAGCTACGTGCCGATCGTGGAGCGCCGCCATGGACTGGACTGGGGCGATGTGGAGCGCCAGTTCCAGCTCTACCGCCGCGGCCGCTACGTGGAGTTCAACCTGGTGTTTGACCGGGGCACGATCTTCGGCCTGCAGACCAACGGCCGCACCGAGTCGATCCTGATGTCGCTGCCGCCCCTGGTGCGCTGGGAGTACGGCTACACGGCCGCCGAAGGCAGCCGCGAGGCCCTGCTGACCGAGCTGTTCACTCGTCCGCAGAACTGGCTTGGAGACCCTTCCCTGGAGGAGCGCTGCCGACCCCACCAGGCGGTGGGCTGAGGGGCATGGCGGTGGCCGGGCTGCGGCCCAGCCCCACCTCGAGGGCCGTCACGATCCGCTCGGCGATGGCCATCACCGTGGCGGAACGGGTGGCCGGGTTGCGCAGGGAGCGCTCCAGCTGCCCCTCCAGCTTGCCCACCTCCAGCAGGGCGATGCCGCGTCTGGGCCCCCCGAGGCCGCCGCGGAAGGCCATGGGGAAACCGCCGAAGGCCTCGGCCAGGCTTTCGTCGAGCGAGCCGAAGGGGCGGTGCAACGGCGGGATCAGCCCCGACCCGATGCCGTCGGGGCCCCAGGCATCGAAGTGGATCTCCAGGGCGTAGCCGCCGCTGGCGGCGTGCTGGCGGCCCACGCTCCAGTTGGTGCGCGGGTCATTGCCGTCCGGGATCGTGCGGAAGGGGGGGCGGTAGGAGCTGATGCGCAGCCCCCGCTGCTGGCCCAGGGTCACCACCGCCTCAGCGACGACCATGTTCCAGTAGAGCTCGTCGCTGATGCCTGGGTACATGGGCGGCGCCCCGGCGGCCACCGCGGCACCGCTGGTGCCGGCGCCGTTCATCCCCTGGGAATCGGCATGGCCGGCCAGCACCAGGATGGGGGTGTCCGGATCGACGGGGCGGGTGCCGATCCAGTCCCGGCCCAGGCGGCTGCGGGGACCGGTGATCGGATCGAGGCTGGCCAGCGCCTGTGCCTGGATCGGACTGGCCGGCACGGCCGCTTCGGCGCCATGGGCCAGAGGAGCCAGGGGGCCGAGGCTGCCGATCAGCAGGGCCGGCCCCAGCAGCCAGGTCGGACGTCGGAAACCCATGGGCTCAGATCGGCGAGGAGAGCAGGGAGCCGTCGCTGGCCAGCTGGAGCCCGGGGCCCAGTTCCCGCTCAATGGCGATCAGTTCGTCCCGGTGGGCGCGCAGGCGCAGGGTGCTGCCACCGTCGCTGTCGCCGCTGATCAGGCGCATCTCCAGGCTTTCGGGCCGGGCGGCCCGTCGCCGGTAGACCACCCCGGCCAGGGGCCCCACCAGGGCCAGCAACAGAGGCCACCAGCCGAGGGAGGGCAGCACCTGGCGCAGCACCAGGCCCAGACAGGCGGCCCCGACACTGCCCAGCAGCGAGAGCAGCAGGGCGAGGGGTAGGCTGGAACGCACCTGGCCGCGGAACCGCAGCAGCTGGCGCTCGGGATCGCCGGCCTCGGTCTGCCAGCCCCGGGCGGTGAGCCAGTCGGAGAGGCCGTCGAGCACCTCGACGGGCGGCTGGGGGGAGTGCACGTCCACCACCGTGGTGCGGTCCTTGCTGGCGGCCCTCAGAAAGAAGACCAGGCCGATGGCCATCAGCAGGGTGAGCAGAAGGGTGGAACCCAGGGTGGGCATGGCGGCGCAGCCTTTCGGGCCCCCATTCTGGCCCGGCCGGCCCGGTCGGCGGCCGCCGTGGGCGACGATGGCCGCCACCCCCCTGTTCCCCCATGGCCCAGACCCCTTCCAGCGGCAGTGCCAGCCCCGGTCCGCCGGCCCGTTTCGCCGTCTTCGACCACGACCTCGACGCCGCCTGGGCGGAGCTGTTCGGCCAGGCCCGGGCCCTGGCGATCGACACCGAGGCCATGGGGCTGATCCATGGCCGTGACCGCCTCTGTCTGGTGCAGATCTGCGACGACGACGACAACGTCTGCTGCATCCGGGTGGCCCGGGGACAGACGGAGGCGCCGCGGCTGAAGGCCCTGTGCGAGAACCCGGCGATCGAGAAGGTGTTCCACTTCGCCCGCTTCGATGTGGCGGCGCTGGCGGAGAACCTCGGCATCGCCGTGGACCCCGTCTTCTGCACCAAGGTGGCCAGCCGCCTGGCCCGCACCTACGCCCCGCGCCACGGCCTCAAGGACGTGGTCAATGAGCTGGTGGGGGTGGAGCTCGACAAGCAGGCCCAGAGTTCCGACTGGGGCCGGGTGGAGGAGCTCAGCGATACCCAGCTGGCCTATGCCGCCGGTGATGTGCGCTGGCTGCTGGCCGCCCGGGACCGGCTGGAGGTGATGCTGCGCCGTGAGGAGCGCTGGGAGCTGGCCCGCCGCTGCTTCGCCTGCGTACCCGTCTTCTCCGCCCTCGACCGGCAGCGGTTCAACCAGGTGTTCGAGCACTGAGTCCGGACGCGCTGGGCGGCCCGTCTGTGGTGGCGCTCAGTCCTCGATCATGAACAGGTCGTCTTCCCCGACCGAGCGCAGCTGCCCGTCGAACAGCTGGCCCCGGTCGAGGCCGCTGGCGCGGGATTCCTCCAGCAGCCGCTCCGCCAAGGCGAGCTTGGCGGCGGTGTCCCGCAGCCCTTCCTTGGCCGCCAGGATCTCCACCCGCCGGCGGGCCGCCGCCAGGCTGATGCCCAGCGTTGTGGCCAGATGACCGCAGGCGGCGTTGAAGCTGCGGTCGGGGATGCCGGGCATCGGGGCGGAGAACGAGGGGGCGGTCGGCCCCATCATCCCCCTACCCCGCCAGCAGCCGCTCTCGGATCAGGGCCGCCAGCCGGGTGCTGCCGCCGGCCGGTCCCATGCGGCGCCGGCCGATGCGGCCCAGCCGGGCCCGTTCCCCGCCATCGGTCAGCAGGGCGAGCAGCCGCTGCCCCAGTTCGGCCGGGCCATGGCAGGGCTGCACCGCTCCCCCCAGGAGCCGGCTCTGGCGGCGGGCGAAGCCGGCCTTGAACTGGGGCCCTGGGCCCGGCAGCGACAGGGCCGGCACCCCAAGCCCCACCAGCTGTTCGGTGGCGGTGCCGGCGGTGGCCAGCCCCAGCTCCGCCAGCGGCGCCCAGGCCGCGAACCGGCCCGGACCCACCAGCAGTTCGAGGGGGCCGCGCCGCCAGAGGGCCGTGGCCCCCGAGCCCTCCGGCGGCGTGCCGGGGGCGAAGCCCGCCGCCGCCAGGGGGTCGGCCAGTTCGGCGGCGTCGGGACGAGAGCCGGTGGCCAGCAGCACGCTCATCGCTGGGCACCCCTCGGCCGGCGGCAGGGCCGTCAGCAGGGCACGCAGGTTGCCGAGGGCCTCGGGCAGGCGGCTGCCGGGCAGCAGCAGCAGGCGGCGTCGTCCCTGCAGCCAGTGGGGCAGCGGCGGGGCGGGGGCGAAGCCATCCATCATCGGATTGCCCGGGGCGACGGCCCGCACCCCATGGCGCCGCAGCCCCCGGGCGGTGAGGCGATCCCGCACGGCCACCAGGCGGCAGCGGCGCCGGCCCATCAGGGCCCATTCCCAGGGATCCCATTCGCTGCCCTTGGCCCGGTGGTAGCCATCGGCCAGGGGGGAGCGGCCCCAGCCGGCCGGAGCCGGCGAGGCCCAGGTGTGGTCGCTCTTCGGTGTGCCGAGGAAGCCGTAGGGGCCGCCCCCGGCCCAGGCCAGCAGCAGGGGCAGCAGGTCGCCCACCGCCAGGATCGGCAGACCCTGCCGGCCCCAGCGCCGCACGATCCGCCACTGGTGCCAGCTGAGCAGCGGCAGCCCGGCCGCCAGGTCCTTCAGCAGCCCCGTCAGGCTCTGGTTGCTGAAGCCGCCGCTGGGCAGCGGCTGCCGTGGGCCCACCCGCCGCAGCTCCCCGGCCGCCTCGGCGCCGGCGTAGGCCTGGCCGACCCCCACCAGCGGCAGCACGGCGACCTCCAGCCCGGGGGCCTGCCGCCTGAGGGCCTCGATCAGCCGCAGGGCGATCAGATCCTCCCCATGGCCGTTGCTCAGAACCAGCAGACGGGGGAAGGACATGCCATGGCTGATACGATCCGCTGCGGGGAGTTTGCTCCCCGGCAGGCGGCATGGCCAAGTGGTAAGGCAGAGGATTGCAAATCCTTTATCCCCAGTTCGAATCTGGGTGCCGCCTCTGCAACAACCGGGGGTTTCCTGGCCGCTCCCCGGCGCGGGGGCGGCCGACACGGTGACCGCCCATCGGTGGCAGACTGCTCCGGACATGCCGATGAGAACTGCGGTGGCAGCCAATTCCCCGGAAGAGCCGGATCCGTTCGTGGCTCTGCTCAGCGAGGATTGTCTGGAGATGATTGAAAAGATCCAGGCCTATCGCGAAAGAATTCAGCTTCCTTCCACGCCCAGGGCGATTCTTGAGGATGCCGTCATCGAGTATTACACCGCACTCAAGAGAGTCGGTAACTGGTGAACGTTTCGATGGGATCGGGCCAGCCTTCTCCGGCTCCCTCACGGGGATTGACCCGCCCGCTCTTCAGATCACCTGACCGTCAACCTTTCTGATCCTCAGACCGTCTGATCCTCAGACCGTCTGAAGCTCAGAGCGTCTGAACCTCCGGCCGGCCAGACGGTCGTCGCGGCCCCTCCCCGAGGATCAGATCCGCCCGCTTGCGGTGCAGACTCATGGAGGATTCGGTCAGCACGACCCACTGGGCCAGGGTGGAGCAGTGTTCGCTGAAGGGCGGCAGATCCAGGCGCAGGGGACGCCAGTCCCCCGCATCGATCTCCTGATTGAGTCTGGACTGGGGAAGATCATCGTTGGTGACGATCAGCCAGCGGTACTTGCTCTTGAAGTGGTCGAGATAGTCCCGCACCAGCGTGTTGGGAAGATGCTGCAGCACATCCTTGACCAGGATCAGATCGGCAGGGGGGAGGCTGGCCAGGTCGTCGAACAGCTGGAAGTGAACCGTGTCGCTGGCATGGCGTTCGCGGTTGGTGGCCACCACCGAATCGACGATGTCGATGCCTGTGTAGGTGATGTCCCCCCAGTGGATCAGGCGGGAGAACTGCCAGTCGCCGCATCCGAAATCAACGACGCTGCCGATGTCGTTGAGTCGCAGGAAGCGCTGCAGGGTGGCGATGTATTCGCCGTTGAACTCCGGCCTTGATCCCTGTCCCGAGCCTCCCCCCCAGGTGTCACGCTGATAGATGCGGGTGAAGGCGTCCTTGGTCGACATGCCGGCCGGCGGGTCGACGGCACCCTAGCGGCGGCGTTCGATCGGCCCGCCGTTGCGGCTCAGGGGAGGACGCCCATGAGCAGCGAGATGATGGCGAAACCCACAACGCCCACCAGGGCCAGCAGGGACGTGGATGGGGGCATGGCCATCTCCCGGACGGGTGAATCATAAAGAGAATCTGAAGAGCGGCGTTCCTGTCTGTGGCCTTCGTTGCCGATCGTCATCTCCATCTCCCCGCGCCCTCCCGCTCAGGGGGCGGCATCCACCCGCCACTGCCGCCCTTCCGGGCCTGTGGCCTCGCAGCGAAAGGAGCGCTCGTCGAGCAGGCACTGCCCGCTGGCCAGTTCGGCCCTGGTCAGCCCGAGCGCGGCCTCTCCGTCACCGAAACCCGCCTGCCCCACGGCGCTGACCCGCAGCCGCACCGGCCAGCTCGGCTCGCAGCGGCTCCGCTGACACACCATGGCGGCGGAGCCCTCTGCCAGCACCCCGGCGAAGACGAGCTGGCGGTCGACAAAGGAGTTGTCGCCACCGGGCTGCAGGAAGCGCACGCTGAGCAGACCCTCCATCTGCTGGTCCAGCCGCACCAGGCGGCAGCTGGCCGGGGGCGGCACCGGGCCCGTGCCGGAGGGGGTAATGACGCGGCAGCGGCGCAGGGCCGTTTCCCAGCGCCCGAAATCTTCGCCGGGCCGCCCGCGGGCCCCCAGGGGAGTCCGGAGGACGTCAAGGGCCAGCACCAGGCCCAGTGCCGCCAGGGCCGCCCGGCCTGGCCGGAGCTTCAATAGCCCGAATCGGCGACGCAGATGCCCTGGCAGCTGATCCCGTTGGTGGCGGTCCGCCCACAGTGCTGGCAGAGCACCGGATCGGCGGCGGGGCCAGGGGGCGTGCCCGTGGAAGCCGCCGGGGCGGGTGCGGGCCTGGCCGGGGAGGGGGCCGGCCCGAGGGCCGCGGGATTGGTCATCGCGTGTCCCCGGGGGGAGGATCGGATCGATCATGGCAACGGACCGGGACCTGCGTGATCGCCATGGCCGACCCTGCCGCCATCCTGCCGGCTCCGGAGCCGTCGCCCGTCACTGGGGTCGGGGTCGGCACCTGGGCCTGGGGTAACCAGTTCCTCTGGGGTTACGACCCCGCCCAGGACGACACCCTGGCCGCCTGCTTCCGCCGCGCGGTGGAGCTGGGGCTGACGTTCTTCGATACGGCCGATTCCTACGGCACCGGCCGCTACGGGGGACGCAGCGAGTCGCTCCTGGGCGGCTTCGTCGAGGCCCTGCCGCCGGCCCGGCGCCAGCGGCTGACCGTGGCCACCAAGCTGGCCCCGTTCCCCTGGCGCCTGGGCCGCCGCGGGTTCGATCGGGCCTTTGAGGCCTCCCGGCGGCGCCTGAGGGGCCACCTGGACAGGGTGCAGCTGCACTGGAGCACGGCCCGCTACGCCCCCTGGCAGGAGGGGCCGCTGCTGGATGGACTGGCGGATCTGGTGGCCGAGGGCCGGGTGGGCAGCCTGGGGGTCTCCAACCTGGGGCCACGCCGCCTGCGCCGGGTCCATGGGCAGCTGGCCCGGCGCGGCCTGCGGCTCGCCAGCCTGCAGGTGCAGCTCTCCCTGCTGGCCCCCGAGGCGCTCGCAGCCTGGGGGGTGGCCCCGGTCTGCCGGGAGCTGGGCATTGAGCTGCTTGCCTACAGCCCCCTGGCCCTGGGGCTGCTAGCCCAGTCCCCGGGGGAGGCCGGGCCGGCCCAGCCCCCGGGACCGCGGGGCCTGCTGTTCCGGCGCCTGCGGCCCCGCATCCAGCCGCTGCTCCAGACCATGGAGCGGATCGCCCGCGCCCACGACGCCCCGATGGCGGCCGTGGCGATCAACTGGTGCCGGGCCCACGGCGCCCTGCCCCTGGTGGGGATGCGCCGCCCCGACCAGGCCGAGGCGGCGGCAGCCGCCGCCACCTGGCGCCTGGAGGCGGAGGAACGGCAGGATCTGGACCGGGTGGCGCTGCGCTGCGAGGCGCGCATGCCGGCCAACCCGTTCCAGAGCGGCTGAAGCCCTCAGGCGCTGAGGGCGTCGGCCGGGTCGGGACTCAGCACCACCGGCAGGGCCGCCGGCCGGGGCTGGGGGGCTTCGGTCCGCTGCAGCAGCCGGACCACCTGGGGATCGGCCGTTTCACCGCTGAGGGCGCCGTCCTCGCCGGGGCCGCAGGCGCTGAGGGCCTCCTGCAGCAGCGAGTCGAAGGTGGAGCCGGGCAGCCGATGGCGCGCCAGTTCGAGGAAGGCCCTGGCCAGGGATTCGCCCGCCGCCGCCCGCAGCGCCGGGTTGGACCGCCGCAGCTCCTGCTCCTGGGCGATCGAGTTGAGGAACCGCTGGGTGATGTCGCGCTTGGTGGTCGCCCGGATCCGGGTGTCCTGGTCGGCTTCGCTCAGGTGGGTCTGGGCCTCCAGCTCCTGCAGACGGCGGTTGAGGCTGTCGAGAACGTCCTGGGCTTCCTTATTGATATGGGTGAGCTGGCCGTCGGAGAGTCGCGGCAGGTCGGCCACATAGACCTTGCCGTGGTCCCGCAGGGTCAGGAAGGTGGGGCGCTGGCCCCCCGTGCCTTCGCGCTGCAGCGGGGCACCGGCGTCCCGCAGGCGGGGACGGGGCTGCTGGGGGCGCTGGGGCGGGATCGGGCCGGCGGAACTGCGGCGGCGCGTGATGCGTCTGGACGTATCGAACATCGGGCAACGAACTCTTCGGAGCGGGAGGGAGCCTGGTCGTGTCGGCAAAGACCCTGACGACCTTAGGAAAAGCGGTGCAACCGGACCGGAGCCGCCTCAGTGCGGCAATCCGGCCAGGGCAGTCTCGCCGGGGTCGCCCGCCGCGAGGCCGCCCAGTTCCCAGGCCTGGTGGCCCGAGGAGCGGCAGAGGTCGAGGGTGGCGCTGAGGGCCTCGGGCGGCACCACCAGACAGAAGCCGACACCGAGATTGAAGGTGTTCCAGAGGTCGGCCTCCGGCACCTGACCCTTCTCCTGAAGCCAGCGAAACAGGGGTGGCCGTTCCCAGCTGGCCGGGTCGACCACGGCGTGGACCCCCGGCGGCAGGCAGCGGGGCAGGTTCTCCGGCAGGCCACCGCCGGTGATGTGGGCCATGGCGTGGAGGGGCAGGCCGGAGCGGCGCAGGTCCTTCACCAAGGCGGCATAGAGAAAGGTGGGGGTGAGCAGGGCGTCGATCAGCCCCTGGCCGGTGCCAGGAAGTTCTGTGCCGGCATCGGCAGCCTCGGCCTCGAGGATGCGCCGCACCAGGCTGAAGCCATTGCTGTGGACACCGCTGCTGGCCACCGCCACGATCCGGTCGCCGGCGGTCACCCGTGCGCCGTCGATCCGCTCGTCCTCCTCCACCACCGCCACGCAGAACCCGGCCAGGTCGTAGCGGCCGGCGCCGTAGAAGCCCGGCATCTCCGCGGTCTCGCCCCCCAGCAGGGCACAGCCGCTCTGACGGCAGCCGTCGGCGATGCCCTCCACCACCTCGGCCATGGCCTCCGGGCCGAGCTTGCCGGTGGCGATGTAATCAAGGAAGAAGAGGGGCTCGGCGCCGCTGGTGATCACGTCGTTGACGCACATGGCCACCAGATCGATGCCCACCCCGTGGTGGGCGCCGTGGGCCTGGGCCAGTTCGAGCTTGGTGCCCACCCCGTCGGTCCCGGCCACCAGCAGGGGACGCTTCATCCCGGCCGGCAGTCGGCAGAGCCCGCCGAAGCCCCCCAGTCCGCCCAGCACCTCCGGCCGTCGCGTCGTTTCGACACTGTCCCGGATGCGTTCCACGAAGGCACGGCCGGCGGCCACGTCCACGCCGGCAGAGCGGTAGTCCATGGGGCAAGGGTCAGCGCTGCACCGATCCTGCATCGGCATGGGGCCGCGGGGGGCCGGGGAGGGGCTGGATGGCCCCTGCGCGTGGACGATCCCAGGATTGGTCCACACTTCCATCGCCGCGGCTTATGGGCTTCATCAAATCCACTGATGTTTCGGTAGCCCCGATGGGCCAGTCAGGCCAGTGGACGCCTGGAAGGGTGGCAAAGATGAAGAAAACTGATCGTTCCGGGGGGTCGTCAGAGCTGCTTCATGGCCCTGCGGACTTCGGATAGTTTTCCGGGGTCGTCATTTTCTGTAAGGAATCCATCAGGCCCCTTCGGTCCCCTTCACCTCAGCCAACACCGCATCAGGTTCCGGTTGTCGTCAACGTCCGAAGGCAGACAGCGAGGAAGTTCCTTCCCCGCTGCCCTGCTCCGCCGGTGCATTCCGCCTGTCATGCGAGTCACTCAACTCCTGGGCACCGCCGCCCTCCTCTTCACCAGCAGCATCGCCCCGGCCCAAGCCGGCTCCCTTACTGCCATGCAGGCGCCAGGGAGTTCCGTTGCCATTCGCCCCGCCGACTTTCCCTCCGACTGGGAGCGCTTCGTCGACGAAATCCGCACCGTGCCCACGGCCAGCAACCTGATTGCCTCCGCCGGTCGGGTCAGCACCGGCCAGGCCAGCTGGTACGGCCCCGGTTTCTTCGGCAACCGCACTGCCAGTGGCGAGGTGCTCCGCCCCGGCACCCTCACCGCCGCCCACCGCACCCTGCCCTTCGGCACCATGGTGCGCGTCACCAACCTCTGGAACGGGCGTTCCGCCGTGGTGCGCATCAATGATCGGGGTCCGTTCCACGGCCGGCGCGTGATCGATCTGGCCCACGGTGCCGCCCAGGAACTCGGCCTCACCGCCAGCGGCATCGCCGATGTGAAGCTGGAAGTCCTGCCCTGAGTCCCCGCTCCGGCCGCGGCCGGAACACTCCCCACCGGCCCATCCGCCAATCTGGCGGGTGGGCTTTTTCTTTGTGCCGGTGCGCTTGCTTCAGACCCTGGCCGACCTGAGCGACTGGCGCCGCGGCCAGGCCGGGCGGCCGCTCCACTTCGTGCCCACCATGGGCAGCTTGCACGAGGGCCATCAGCAGCTGCTGCGGCGGGCGTCGGCGGCCGTCCCCGGCGGCCGGCCCGCGGTGCTGCTGAGCGTGTTCGTCAATCCGCTGCAGTTCGGACCGTCGGAGGATTTCGCCCGTTATCCCCGCGATCTGGCCGCCGATGCGGCCCTGGGGGCGGCGGCCGGCGCCGAGGCCCTCTTCGCCCCCACCGTGGCGGAACTGTTCCCCGACGGCGAGGAGGAGCTCACCGGGGTGGTCCCCCCGGCCGGCCTGCGCCGGTCCCTGTGCGGCCCCGGACGCCCAGGCCATTTCGAAGGGGTCGCCACCGTCGTCTGTCGCCTGCTGGCCCTGGTGCGTCCCGATCGCCTCCTGCTGGGGGAGAAGGACTGGCAGCAGCTCACGATCCTGCGCCGCGTCGTCGCCGACCTGGCCCTGCCGGTGACGGTCCAGGGCTGCGCCACCGTGCGGGAGGCGGATGGGCTCGCCTGCAGTTCCCGCCATCGCTACCTCAGTGCCGCCGAGCGTGAACAGGCGAGGGCCCTGCCCGCCGCCCTGGGGGCGGCGCTGACGCTCTGGCGGGGCGGCACCGCCAGCGCCGAAGCGCTCACCGCAGCGGTGCGAGGGGAGCTGGAGGCGGCGGGCCTCGGCTTGGAGTACGTGCAGCTCGTCCATCCCTTTACCCTGGCTCCGGTGTCCGGCGCCGCCGGGATGGCCCTGCTGGCCGCCGCCGCCCGCTGCGGCAGCACCCGCCTGATCGACCACATCTTTCTGATGAACCGCCCGCCGATCGTCGCCATCGATGGCCCCGCCGGGGCGGGCAAGAGCACGGTCACCAGGGCCTTCGCCCGCCGCCTGGGTCTCGTCTACCTCGACACGGGCGCCATGTACCGCGCCCTGACCTGGTGGGTGCTGCACCGGGGCGTGGACCCGGCCGATGCCGACGCCATCGCCCCCCTGCTCGACGACCTCGACCTGCGGCTGGAGAGCGACGCCGCCGGGGAGCAGCGGGTGCGGGTCAACGGCCATGAGGTGAGCGAAGCGATCCGTGGCCCGGAGGTCACCGCCCAGGTCTCCACCGTGGCCGCCCACGCCTGTGTGCGGGCGGCCCTCACCCGCCAGCAGCAGGCCATGGGCCGGCGGGGCGGCTTGGTGGCGGAGGGCCGCGACATCGGCACCGCCGTCTTCCCGGAGGCCGAGTGCAAGGTGTTCCTCACCGCCACGGTGGCGGAGCGGGCCCGCCGCCGGGCGGCGGATCTGGCCCAGCGTGGCTTTGCCGTGCCGGCCCTGGCGGAACTGGAGGCCCAGATCGCCGAGCGGGATCATCGCGATTCCAGCCGCGCCGAGGCCCCCCTGTGCCAGGCGGACGACGCCGTGGAGCTGGTCACCGACGGCCTGGCCATCGAGGCCGTGATCCAGCGCCTGGTCGACCTGTTCCGCGAGCGGGTGCCCGAGGACGCCTGGCCGGGCCCCTCCCCCGGGTCGGGGGCTGCCCCCTAGCGGGGGCCCTGACCGGCCCTCAGGGCCTCCAGGAGGCCTCCGCAGGCGTCCTCCAGCAGGTCCAGCACCCGATCGAAGCCCTCCTCGCCGCCGTAGTAGGGATCGGGCACCTCCTCGACGCTGTAGCGGCGGCAGTAGCGGGTGAGCGGGCCGATGCGGGTGGCGGGCTCCCCCCGCCCGGCCAGCCCCCGGACCGCCTCCAGGTTCTGCCGGTCCATCGTCAGCACGTGGTCGAAGCGGCTCAGGTCGTCCGCCGTGATCTGGCGCGCCCGGCTGGGAAGGACGATGCCCCGGCGGGAGGCGGCGCTGCGCATGCGGGCGTCGGCGAGGCGGCCCACGTGCCAGTCACCGGTGCCGGCCGAGTCCACCGTGAAGGCCTGCTCAAGCCCCTGGCTGGCGATCAGGTGCAGGAAGACCCCCTCGGCGGCCGGGGAGCGGCAGATGTTGCCGAGGCAGACGAACAGGATGCCGGTGGGTTCAGGGGCTGTCATGGGGTGTCCAGTCGCTTCAGGGCCACACCGGACCGCAGACGCACCACCAGGGTCTCCTCCTGCTCCGGCTGACGCAGCTGGGTGAGGCCCGCCACGGCCCGGTGGCGGTGGGGATGGGGCGGCGGCAGGGGCAGGGCCAGGCCCTCGAACCCCACCACCACGGCATAGCGCACGACCCATTCGCCGTCGCCGCGGCCCGCTTCGAGGGCCTCCAGGCAGCGCAGGCGGATCCCTTCCCGCTCCTGCTCGGCCAAGCTCTCCAGCCGCAGGGCTCCCAGGCCCCTGGCCGCGGCCCGGCGCACGCTGGGGCCCACGTCGGTGGCCAGGGCGTCCTCAAGCACGTCCAGGCCGCGCGGGTCGCCGATGCCCGCCAGCGCCCGCACGGCCCAGGCCCTGGCCCCGTAGTTGTGGGCATCCAGATGGGCCAGCAGGGGGCCCACGGCCCCGGGGCCGATCGCGATCAGCCCGTCCACGGCGGCGACGGCGGCACCGGGATTGCTGAACCCCAGCACCTGCACCAGCTGGGGCACGGTGGCCAGGGGGTCGTCGCAGTCGGTCAGCTGGCGGGTGGCCGCCACAAGCTCCTCGGCGCTGACGGCCCGCTCGAAGGCCCGGATCCGATCGGCGGCCCGCTGGGATTCACCGTTTGCGGCCGTCATCACAGCAGCGCGTCCATCGCCATCAGGAGGGCCTCATCATCGCTGTCCGCCCCGCCGCCTGCCCCGCTGCCGCGACCATGCTCAACAAGCCCCCGAAGGGCGATCAGCTTGAGGCTGTTCTCTGCGAAGGTGCTCTGGATCGGCTCCAGGGCGGGCCGCCATCCCACCGCCCCCAGATCCATCAAGGCCGCACGGCGCACCTGCAGCTGGGGATGCTGCAGCAGCCGCAGCAGCTCGTCCGCCCAGACCGTCTCCCCGGTGAGCTGCAGCAGGGCGCGACAGGCGGCGCTGCGGACCAGGGGCCGGTCGTGGGTGGTGAAGGGGCGGATCACCTCCAGCACCTCCGTCTGCGCCTCCCCGATCGTCCCCAGGGCCTCCAGCAAGGCCTCGCAGGGTTCCTCCAGCCGTGGGCTGTCGCTGCGGTGGGCACCGGCGACGTCGGGCCCGCTGGCCAGGCGGCGGGTCAGGATCGGCACCGCCTCTGGGGCCCGCAGCTCGCCGAGGGAGCGGGCCGCGGCCTCCCGCAGGCCGTCGTCGGCATCGTCGAGCACCACCAGCAACTCGCTCACCGCTCGCCCATCGGCGATCTTGCCCAGGGCCCGGGCGGCATTGCGGGCCACGGCGTTGTGTTCCACCCCGGCGCCCACGTCCCGGGGCTGGCGCTGGCGCAGGGCCGCCAGCAGCAGGGGCACGGCCTCCGGATGCCGGCTGCGCATGCGGCCCAGCCACCAGGCCGCGTAGTACTGACTGGACTGGTCGTCCGTCTGGCGCAACTGCTCCAGGGCTTCGGCTTCACTGATCGGCTCACCGTCACCGGCCATGGGCGTGCAGAGGTGGGAAGAAGGGGATGGGGGAATGCTGCCACCCCCGCGGCCCGGGTGATTCAGCCAAAAAAAAGGGTCCCCGAGGGGACCCAGGGGAATCGAAGAGCGAAGCGACTCAAACGAGGGCGCTGATGGCGTAATCGATGTAGTTGTTGGCGATGACGCCGGCGTCGCCGGAGACACCGTGGTTGGCCTTGATGTAGGTCAGGGCTTCCACGTACCAGGAGGGGGAGAGTTCGAAGGTGCGGTTGATCTCGTCGATACCAGCGACCAGGTACTCATCCATGGGGCCGGTGCCACCGGCGACCAGGCAGTAGGTGACCATGCGGAGGTAGTAGCCGATGTCACGGGCGCACTTGGCCTTGCCGCGGGCGTCGGAGGCGTAGTTGCTCCCCTGCATCTGGGTGGTGTAGGGGAACTTGTTGTAGACGGCCTGGGCGGCGCCGTTCACCAGGGAGTCGGCGTTGGCGGTGAGGGCCTTGGCGGCTTCCAGGGCGTTCTTGGCGCGCTCGAAGCGGCCGAAGGCGGCGTTGAGCTCGGTGTTGGACAGGAAGCGGCCCTGGGAATCAGCGGCTGCGACGGCCTCGGTGAGGGGAGTCTTCATGAGAAGGGTGTTAGGTGGAAGGTGAACCGAAAGATGAGGCGACGATCAGTCGACGACCGATCAGGCGACAGCAGCGGCTGCGCGATCGAAGTAGGTGCCGATTTCGGACATCAGGGAGGAGCAGTCGCCCTGGGTGATGCCGTTGCGATCGTTGGCGATGGCGATGGCGGCGTCCTTCATCTTGCGGATGCCTTCGGCCACGGAAGCGCCGGGGACGCCGAGGGCCAGGTAGGTCTCGCGGAGGCGGTTGAGGCAACGGTCTTCGAGGACGGAAGCGTCACCGATGAAGACGGCGTAGGTGACGTAGCGGAGAACGATCTCCATGTCGCGCAGGCAGGCGGCCATGCGGCGATGGGCGTAGGCGTTGCCGCCGGGGGCGATCAGGCGGGCTGCTGGTCGAACAGATCGCGGGCCGCGTTGGTGACGATCTTGGAAGCGTTGGAGGTGATGCGGTTCACGGCATCCACGCGCTTGTTGCTCTCGGCAACCATCGACGCCAGGGCGTCGATCTGACCAGCGTTGATGAATTCGCCGCGGGCATCAGCCTGAGCAACCACCTCGGCAAACACGTCACACTCTGCGGAGAACGATCTTGTCATGGGAGTCGTGAGTATCAAGGGGGTAACGTGCTGTGAATACAGGCATCCTTTTGCAAAGAAAGAGGACCGAACTTGTTGCCCCCATTAAGCTGGCTAACTGACCTCCTGATCGACAACCATGCCCGTTGCCCTTGCTGCCCAGCTGCGTGAAGGCACCAAGAAAGCCCACACCATGGCCGAGAACACCGGCTTTGTGAGTTGTTTCCTCAAGGGCGTGGTGGACAAGGTCAGCTACCGCACCCTGGTGGCCGATCTCTACTTCGTGTACGTTGCGATGGAGCAGGAGATCGGCAGGCTGCGGGCCACTGGCCATCCGGTTGTCGGTCCGGTGGGCTTTCCAGAGCTGAACCGGCGCGAGAGCTTGGAGCAGGATCTCGCCTTCTACTTTGGTGAATGTTGGCGCAACAGCGTCAAGGCCACCCCGGCCGCCCAGGAGTATGAAGCTCGCATTCATCAGATCGCCCAGGAGTCGCCCGAGCTGCTGGTGGGGCACCACTACACCCGCTACATCGGCGATCTCTCCGGCGGTCAGATCCTCAAAAACATTGCCCAGAAGGCGATGAACCT